>ERZ808278.385-NODE-385-length-31020-cov-42.159503_pt1 | contig 31020 bp, 41 predicted proteins | sample MGYA00521239_ERZ808278 | MGnify/ENA primary metagenome ERZ808278 (study PRJEB31516, sample SAMN03275600) | gut metagenome | biome: mammalia-associated habitat; material: feces | host: Papio cynocephalus | place: Kenya | collected 2012-07-17 ... | reverse complement strand
GTCAACGCCGACAACAGAGAAGGCGCCCGTGCTGTCATAATAAATCTAACCATAGTGGAATGTAAATTGATTGATACTGTATCAATGGATTTATATTATTAATCCCAACTAATAGATTATCAAATACCAGCGAATAGACGGAAAATATAGAAAAATATCAAAAAATAGCGGAAAAAAATCGCCAAAAATCTATTCGCCGTTATTTTAAAATCGGTCTCTTAAAAAATAGCTCGAAAATGCCCTAAAATACCCGAAAAATCCGACAAAATTAGCCGTAAAATCGCCGTTTAATCGTCCCAAATCCTAAAAAATCGCCCGAAAAATACCGTCTTAATCGTTATAATAATGCTTCTTTCGGACAGTTGCGACAATCATAATTATACGGACATATCCACTCGCAATTACTATCTAACTCCAAGTTTTCTATTTCGTTGTTCATTTTATTACCTCCATTTGCTTTTTTATATCCTCGATTATTTTTACCGCCGCGTTATCGCTTGAAGCGGAAATATCAATAAAATTATTCCCTTCGATGCAAACTCTCACTTTCTTACGCTTATTATAGCGATTGAAGAAACAATACTTAAAGCAATTTTTCCTAACGACTGCAATTAAACTGCCGTTTTCATTTTTAATACTCAAATTATAATCTTTTTGTCTAAACCACATTTTATTTTCTCCTTTTGCCTCTTTTTTTTGAAAAGTATTCAATATACCCTTTATAATCAAATATTTTAATTGCCGTTTTAATGTCGCACAAATAAAATCGTCCATATTTGGTATTAATTATTTTCATTCTACAATATCCCAAATCTTATTTTCTCGCATATATTCGTCATTCAAAGAGTAATAGTTTGCATCTTCGATGACCCGTTTCAAAATATTTTTTTTACATAATAATTTTAAAGCGTTTTCAAGTTGATACATTAAAGCCTTCGGATTTTCTTTTGCTAAATCGTTCAATGATAAAGATGCTTTTTCATGTTCAATATCGAGAATTAAAAAATCAATCAAAATCCAATTTGCCACATTGTTATTATAATTCAATCCGCTTATCTCATTTATTTTATCTAATCGTTTACTTATGGTTTTCTCTGTCTTTATCATCTGTTGGCTATAAACTCTATCAAGCATATTTTCTAACATTTTTTTATTATCCCCCTTGACTTTTATAAAATAATTTATTATATTAAATATAGGATGGATATGTATTGGGAGGTATAACTGTGTTTTGAGTAATTGAAACATGTGAGGTCATACAATGTCCATCCTTTTTTATTTTATTAAATCTAATAATTTACCTTTTTTATATTTACTCGTCACTTGCTTATCATTCAAAAATTGAATATTCCTCACGGTTGGTATTCGCATAGAACTTCTTTTCTCCGAAAGAGTAAATATCGGGCTTACCGTTATTTGCAAATATCTATCCTCTTCAATCTTATATAAATACAAAATATTATCGTTGTTTTTTTGTAAATAAACATTGCCGTCAAGGATGCAATCTATTATATATTTAGCGTCTTTCTTTTCTATCGCTTCGCCTTTTTTCGCATGTCTTTTCGCTTTTATGCCGTTTAACAATCCCGCTCTTAATCCTATCGTTACGCTCTCTCCAATATCGACTCCCGCTAATTGCATTAATTTATTTTTAACTAAAGTATCGATAAACCCAATAGCCGTCATATTTCTTCCTCTGTCTATCTTCTCTTCCGTTCCGTCCTCTTTCGCATCTGCGGGCTTTACGCCTATTTTTGGCTTCTCATAGGCTTTCTCAATCCAGCTTTCAAATTGTTCTTTTTTTATTTCGTTTCGTAAAATAGTTTCGGCTATCGCTTCAAATCGCTCTGGAAAAGTCTTTTTTGCTTTTCGCATGAAGTCGTCAAACACCACTAAATCTCGGCTATAATTTCCTTGATTAAAATTAAATGACGGGTCTACGCCGACAGGGACTTTTGAAATAGTTCCGTTTCTTTTATTGATATAAGTTCTATAAATCGTTTTCGGGGCTTTCGTCTTTACTCTGATTTGGATTGTTTGATTATCGAATGTCGGAGTCGGTATTCCGTCTTTTTCGTATCTTTCTTTTCTGCCTTTCGATACGGCAACCGTATAGCATTTGCAACCCCATCCGTTCGGCGGATTATGGGAAAGCCAAAACGGGTCGTTCTTGTCTAAAATCAATCCGTCCCATTCCAAATGTTCTGGACGATGGACTTTGGAGGGTCCCACTCTATACATTAGGTAAGGGTGGGCGTCCGATTCGTAGGCTCTGTCAAATCTGCCTTTCATGTAAGCGCTTCTTAAGTTCGTTTCGTAAATGGTTTTTAATCTGCGGGGCGTGTCTATATATACTTCTTTTTCCTCTCCCGTTTTTTCGTCTGTAATTTTTTGCATTCCCGTCCATCCCGCTTTATATAGAGTCGGCAAGAGATTTTTTTTGAATTGTTCTACCGTCTCTCCTCTTTCAATCGCTCTTTCTACCGCGTTTTTCATTTGTCCTAAAATATTGACATTCATAACTTTAGCGACAGTGAAAGAGGTTATATGTTCTTCGTTCCAAACATCCTCGTAAGAGAAAGCGGGCTTCAATTCTTTTTGTTTAATATACTGTAGGGCTTTGTCTGGTATCATAAATCGGTATCCTGATTAAAGTCGTTGTCTCCTCTCGCTCTTGCCATAAAGAAAGCCGTAGCCATGATATCCGCTATCTTTGAAGAGTCCCAATTTACCGAAAGATTTTCAATGGCTTTTTTGATGTCGGCAAACGATTCGCATTTATCGAAAGCTTTTTCCAAAACTTCTGCTATTTCGTTTTCTATCTCGATAAAATCTCCGTAGTCGTCATTTACGCCGTTTGTTATCGAATTAAGTCCGTCCAAGTTTGAGTTAGGTTCAATGTCTAAATCGTCATCTATCGGCTGATTAAAACCCGTTATTCTGCCTCCGACAATTTCGTCATCTTCTTCGGGTTCGGATAGTCCTAATTTCGCTCGTATCTCGCTTGCCTTCACTTTCAAGCCTTTATCGGCAAGATTGGAGACGGCGTTTATAATAAGCTCGACATTATCGGCGTCTGGTTTAAAGAGTTCGAACTTCGGATACTCCGTCAACATTCCAAAATTAAATTTGCAATAAGGGACTATTAATTGAGAGTTTATCGTTTCCATTATTTGCCTGATATCCGCTTTTGCAATATCCTCTCTCACTGCGTTATGCACTTGAGCTTGCGAATAACTCGACCCTTCCTCGCTTGTCATAGTCTGCCCCAAAATAAGTTTGCTAATTTCTTTATTTACGAAGTCGGCAAGTTTTTCGTAAGTGTCGGATGTCGATTGAGTAGTCTTGCTTTCGATAATTTCAAGTATAGCCGACTCTGGAATAACCGCTCCAAAATCCGAGCCTATCGAAGCGACAGCGCGCCTCAATGTTTCAATATCTTCTTCGGTAGCTTTCGGAGAATATTTTCCGAGTCGAAGCGGATAACCGAATCTATCGATAAAGGCAGCCCAAGAGGTTATATCGTAATATTTGAGTAGGAAGTAAAATAAAGCGGGAATTGCCAAACCCGACATTATCTGCACTCCCGAGTGATTTTTCGGCTCATGAATAATAAATTTATTTTCGGGCAACTCGGATAACTCTTGAGTATAAGCGTCTATCAATTTCAATCTTTCGCCCGTCTCTTCGTATCTAAAAAATCTCGCCTCTCTATATTTATACTCTTTCGGTTTCCATGTTCCGTTTTCGCTTTTCCAAATTATCTCGTTTACGGAGAAGCCTTTTGCAATGGCGTCCAGCATGTCGAATATTAGAGAGTAGATTCCAGCGGTTTCGTTTTTGACAATATCTCTTTCTACCGCTTTCGCTATCTCTATATCTTTTTCTTCGCTCGAAGCGGGAATAATCTTAATATCCAGACTCGTCACGGCTAATTTTCTTGTATTCAAAACGCTTCTGTAATGCGTATCTTTAAGTTCGATATCGCTCGCTATTTCCAAATATTCTTTCGGTATATATCCGTTTTTTATATCCGATAGCATGCTCGCCAAACTTTGAGGAGTGAGATTTTGAAATAAAGAAAAGTCTCCCCAAACCGAGCGATTGGAATACGGCACGGAGTAGGCTATTTCTTTAAGCAAATCTTTTCTTGAGAAAGTATCTTTTATCTTATCAATAATTTTCATGTTTATCTCCATTTATTTTCTAATTTAACCGCTTCGTAAGTCATAGGCTGATAGACTTTCCCTGCAAGTTCGTTAATCGCGTATATTGCCATAGCTTTAGCGATTAAGCTGTCTCCATGCCTCTTATTTCCAGCTTTTCCGATTCTCTCTCTTATTAGCGGTATTCCTTGATAAACCTCCGCCGTCAAAAAATCGTCTATAATCAAATTATCTTTCGGTATATCTGTCGTTTTATCCTCTATAGCCGATTTTAATTTTGGCATATTTTCGCTATACCATTTGCGAGAAAGCATCACTTGTAAAATAAGCCCTCTATATTCGAGAGATAGGTTTTCCGCTATCATCTGTCCGTTGCCTCTGCTGTCGAAAGCTCCGCCCAAAAACTTTTTGCCCAATTCGTTTAAGCAAAGCAATATAAATTGCTCTTGATTTGAAAACGGAATATTTCTTAATTCGATGACGCATAGAGTTGACGACTGTCCGCCTTTGGCGTTGGAGGTATCGTCTTTCGCCAATTTTTCAAACCATAAAACCGTCAAGTCTCCGCTTCTTCCGAAGTCCTCGCCCAGCACCGTTTCGCTTTCGCCTTGAAAAATATATTTAACTTGATTAAAATATTCCAATATTCTTTTATATCTTTCGCTTTCGGACTTATAAACGAAATCGTCTTTTTCGTAGAATCTAAATATTTCAATCTTTTCGTTTATCACGGTTTCAAGCAAAGCCCTATTAAAATATTTTTCGCCGTTTCGGGAAGGAATACAATAAAGCTCTTCTTCGTAAGCGTCTCCGTAATCTTTTATTAGATTCTTAAGCCATTCTTTTTCCGCCGATTTGCTATAATTTAATTTTGCTATTTCGCAGATTCTTTTATAGAGTCCGTCTCTTATCGCCTCGTCAATATCCGTAGTTTGCAAATAATAATCTTTCTTTCCAGATTCTATCTCTCTAATCAATATGTTAAATTGATTGTCCTCTCCGTTATGAGTCGAAAGAACGCAGACAGAACCTCCCCACATAAGCATAGCGAGAGCCGCTTTCAATAACTCTTTCAAGTCTTCGCAAAACGCCGCTTCGTCTATCACTATATGCCCTTGCTTGCTTCTTATGGAACGAGGAACTGAAGGCAAGCCCCATATTTCAAATCCAGAGTCGAACCTAACTTTATAAATCGTTATGTCCTTGTCTTCGTCTTTTATTAAACTCTCGCCCAAGTCCTCGCATGCGATATCCATAAGTTTAGCCCAATAGGACACATCCTTAATAAACTGCTGCGTCATATCTTTAGCGTAAGAGATATAATAGCAATTCTCCCCGCCCTCTCTCTTGTTTTTAGCGGCTTTCAAAACGCAGTTTAAAGCCTCGACATAAGACGCCCCTATTCGTCTGGATTTTTGCCATACTTTAACCGAGCTTTCGTTTAATAACCATTTCTCTTGATACGGCAAGAGTATATTTTTAAATCTGGGCGCTTGCATATTTCAAACTCTTATTTCTGTATATTGAAAACATCCGCTAAAATAGTGTTTACCGTCTTTTGACTTATTCCCGCGCTTTTCGCGTTGTTTATCGCTTTCTCTTGGACTTCCGCCAAAGTCGACTGTCTTATTTGTTCGGCATGCTTGCTATTCGATGCAATAGCGTTCTCAAGGTTTATTATTCCCTTTGTCGCTTTCTCGATAGAATTAGCCATTTGAGATATTTCTTTTACGCTCATATCCGATACTCCTTCGTCTTGTATTGATTGCAATTCGCCTATAAAGTCGTAAAGCAAAACCCTTATTTCCTCCATAGTCTGCTTGCCTAATATATTGCCTATCTTGTCGCCCGTCTTTTCGTTCCAGCTCAAAGCTATAGCCTCTATTTGCTTTTTCTTTTCAAGCATCTTATCGAGTCGCTTTTTATATCGCCATACTCCCGTTTGAGACACCGCTTTTTCGCCCGCTTTCTCGTTTATTATATTCACAATATCGACAAGCCGAACGGACGGGTCTTGGAGAAGTTTAATGACTTCTTCTCTTAATTTTTTATTCAGCTTGTCTATATTGTTCTTTTGAGCCATAATCGTTTTTTCCGTAATTAAAATGATTCGTCCTTGCGTTTATATTATACCATAACTGCCACTCCGATATTTTCATCGTAGCCTCTTGATACGCCTTTATTAAATCCCGCTTGTCCTCTATTTTTGGAATATAATATTTCTCTGGCGGAGTAGACAAAGGAACTTTTATATATCTTTCCTTCGTTTGACAGCCAATAATTATAATCGCTATAAAAATTATAAAAATCGTTCGATATTTGATTAATCGCTTCATTGTCCGTCCTCGTTAATTTTTCTCTCTCCACTCTCTCGATATTCGCCGAAGAATTGGTATAATGCCCTTTCAATATTCGACTTTGTTTTAAATAATCAAGTTCGTTTTGTAGAGTCTCTTTTGAATATTCGAGTTGCAAAATCTCCTCTTTCTGTTTCGATATTTGCTCCTCTCTCTTTTTGATTTGCCCGTTTTTAACCGATACGGTTATGGCAAACGCCCCGACTATAAAAGCGATTATTAAAGCAAGTATAGTCGCTTTCCCTAATTTTGATTTTGCGAAAGTCTTTACTCCCGCGATGATTGTAGCTATTGTCATCTTGACCTCTCTTTTTTATATATTTTTTATTTTATTCTTCATTTGCCTTCTTTCGCTATTTGCGGGCAGTCGCCAGCATTTTCCATCTATCGCTTATCTGTCCAATCTCGTTTCCAAGTTCGATAGATTTATCCAACACTCCCTTATAATCGCATAAATGATAATATATCGATTTATACAATTCTTTATCGCATTCGTAATGAGTCAAATTCGCTTTTTCAAATATTTTATCTATGCAGTCCTCAAGCATTATCATTTTCTTTATCCTCCTTCTCAAGCTCACGGCTTCTCAATTTGCCTCTAAATAATAAAACATTCTTTGCAAATATCGAAGCGTCAACGGGACATAAGACGAAAAAACATGAAACGCCGATATATAAAAGCCCTTTGCAATTATCCGAACTTAAAGCCCCGCTTCCGCTCAACCTATGGTATTGATACATGATAAAAATAACTATCAAAACTTTAAATATATTGCTTATTCGTTTCATCTCAAATATGCCCTCTTATCTTGTTGTATAAATACGCTATTATTCCAAATACGGTCCCCAAGCCCATAACGAAACCTACGAATATCCCGAAGTCTTTCGCCACATTTCTCAATTTATTCGGAGTTATCGACTTGTCTATGGCTTTCGCATGTTCCTCAATCTTGCCCTCGAACGACTTAATTTTTTGCTCCATATTTTTTATATTCTCGTTTAATGAGCGAATGTCAAAAGAGAGGTCTTTCCAATTCTCGCTTATCTTATTCAAGTTATATTCCAAGCCCGCTATGTCTTTTTTTAATATGTCGATTCTATTCCACATCTCCGTCTGCCCTTTGTCTATTCTTTCGATAAGAGTCATTAAGCCGTTGCCGTTTCTTTTTCCGTATCTGTCGTATCCCAAAACCGTCTCTAAAGTCTTTACTCGACTCTCCAATTTCTTGCAAACGCTTTTTTCGACTTCGTTATTTTTCATTCATAACCTCCGATGCCACAGGCAGACTTTCGCCTACGATTTCCAAAACCCGCTCGAATCTCCTTCGCCTGTCGTCAAGTCCGTTCAAGCCACCGTTTATTTTTCGCGTCACCGCTATAACATTGCCTTCTCTCGCAAACGCCGTTATCCCTTTCATTCTCCAATACGCGCATGCCACTTGACATGCTATATAAGGCTCTTTTGCTCTATCTGGATTATTAATCAAATTAAATCCTAATTTCTCTCCGTAAAACTTATAATTATTCCTTCCCGTAAGTTGAATTATACCTCGTCCTCTATATCGCCATCCGTCTCCAGCGGTGTAGTTTCCCAAGTCCGTTCGGTAATCGTAAATAAAATTAGCCACCGCCTCCGCTCCTCTCGATGTTATCTCTTTCGCTTTCTCAAGACTCTTCGTTTTGTTTGGAAATAATTTTAATAAAGTGTATGGCGAATAATTAAGATTTTCTTCCAGTTTCGTAAAATCGCAACTTTCATGCGAACATTGAGCCAAGAACATTGAAGCCTCGTTAATATTATCTTTGGTTTCATTTGAACCGCATAGATTGAACTTCGTCCAAGCCTTATGAATAGGCTCTGTCCATTCTTCCGAAATAGATAATTTTTTTAATATATTCTTTAATCGCTCCGCTCTTATTTGCATTCGTCATACCCGTATTTTTTAGTTTATTACTAATTATACGAATATTTTTTTACGCGATAAACTAAAATAAATTAGGATTTATTATTTTTTATAAAATATAAAATAAGGCGAAAAACGGATATGTCGGTTTCATTTTTTTTATCTCCTTTATTTGATATATGCGGGAGAGTAGGGGCGACTCTCTCGCTATAATTAAAACGGAGACTCTGGAGGTATCGAATGCGTGAAAGCGGTTTTTTTGCCAAAGAATTATTTGCCATACTAATTTTATTTTTAGTTATCTATCTCTATCAAACGGTTATCAACTGCGAAAATAGAATAGTGAAGTTAGAACAAGAAATAACCGAATTGCAATTTCAAAATATAGAATTGAAAAAAGAATTATCAAGAGCGAAGTTTAGAAAAGTGATTTGGGACGCCGAATAGCTTACCAAACTTTAGCGCCTCCATCGTATTCTTTCGCAAGTCCCTTTTTAATTAAATACTCCGCAACATCAATATCTCCAACTTTTACGCTTGCAAGTAATCTAAAATATTTATCTCTCCCCAAATTATATAAAACAATTTTTTTCCCAGAAGTCAATAGCTTTTCCAATTCCTCTTTAGCTTTTATAGCTATCGCCTTTATCTCTTCTCTTTTATCGTTCAACTCTGGCGTATCAATTCCTCTTATCCGAACCGCTATTTCCTCTCCGAATACATCGGGAGTATCCTCAATGGTGATAACGAAAGTGTCCCCGTCCCGCACTTTTATTATTTTAAAGTTTTCTATCGTGTCGGTGTATTCTTTCGCTACGCTTATGGCATGTGGTATGCAAAGAAAAGATATAAAAAGAATTGAACTAAATATTCGCACTTGCATTGTTTATGTTTGTAATCATTATAAAATATTAATTGCCACTCTAACCAAACCTACTATTTCCAATCTCTCGTCATTCGTTGCGACTTCAAGAGATTCGTAAAGTCTATTGTCGCAAGCCATTATATAACTTTCCGTATTTTTCATCGATATTCTCTTTACCGAATAGACGCCGTTTATTTTCACCGTATAAATTCCAGAACCCACAAATCCAAAATCATTGCATAATATTATGGCGTTCTTGCTTATAGTCGGCTGCATATCGTCAGAGGTTATCGCTATCGCTGTAAGTTTTTCCCTGTATATATTAAAAACTTCGGGTATCAAAATAGCGGTTTCTTTTTCTCTTGCTATTATATTGTCTATCTTTATTAAGTCAACTTCTTTCGGCGAGTTTTCGTTAGTCGAATCTTCCAATAAATATTTTGAATAAAAATTGTTGTCTTGAGTTTCCAAATACGAATGCGCTTTCGCATTTGTTTCATTTTCCAAATACGCAGGCGCCTGCGTATTTGAATTTTTGTCAATAAACATTTCCCCTTTTCCCGTTATAAGCCAATGCAAATTAAAATTATATTTTTCCGCTAATTTTTCTAATATATCAACAGGAGGAAAAGTTAAATTATTTTCATACCGAGATAAAGTTTTTTGGTTTGTTCCAAGTATATTTGCCATATCAGATTGAGATATACTCAAATTTACCCTTATATCTTTAATTCTATCGCCTATTCTATCCATTTTTTAGTAAAACTCCTTTTTAGGTATTGACTTTTACTCACAAATATACTATAATTAGTATAAAGTAATAATTAATACTTATTATTTACCAAATATGGCTTATAATTATAATATATTAAGTAAATAATGAGTAAAGACAGAGGTTAGAAAATGAGTAATCGTATAAACAAAAAATTAGGCAAATATATTTCCTTCAAATTGAAGTTGGCGGGAATAACCCATAACGATATAGCCCGAAAGTCTAACTTATCGACTTCGATTATAACACATGTATTGAACGCCCGCAAGGGTTCGGAGAGGGCGGAGACTGCGATAGCGAAGGCGCTTGGTTATGAATCGTTTAGCGATTTGGTGGAGGAAGCGAGAGAAGAAGTGGAGAGGCAAAATAGCAAAAATTAAAAATAAAAAAATTAAAGCCAAAGGAGGAAACAAAATGGCTAAAGAAAACGAAAAAATATTTAACGAGAAAGAGTTCATGGTGAACGCGCAAGGCTCTTATGTTCCGATAGCGAATGTAAAGCCCGTGGACAAGTTGAGAGACGATTTGGTTCGTTCTCTTATGGTAAAGACGAAAGATGTTCAAAAGATTATCGAGAGGCATCGTTTCGATTGCTGGGACGATATAAGGGCTTTTTTGCAACTTTCGGCGCAGGAGCATGGCGTGGAGTTTGGAGGCAAGAAAGGGAATATAACTCTCTTGAGCTATGACGGAAAATATAAGGTTGTGATAGCCAATCAAGATTATATTTCTTTTAATGAGAAACTCCAGATAGCGAAGGAGCTTATAGACGAATGCATCAAGAAATGGAGTTCTGGAGCTTCGGCGAATCTTATCGCTTTGCTTAATGACGCTTTCAAAGTCGACAAGCAGGGAAAAATATCTACGGATAAAATATTAGGTTTACGAAGACTCGAGATAAACGACCCTACTTGGACGGAGGCAATGAAGGCGATAAGCGACAGTATAACGATAGAGGACAGCAAGAGATATATAAGGTTTTACGAGCGCAGGGATTCGGACGGCAAATACGAGCATATATCATTGAGTCCGCAAAGTTTATAGGAGGTTTTGATATGGTTTATTGCGAGGAAGAAGAAATAAGAAAAGCGAAAGCGAAATATCAAAACATAGTGGCGAGCCATACCGAATGGGATGATTATTGTCTATCGGACGAGCTGGACGATGAATATTCTCTATCCGATATGGTAGGCGAAGTTTACGAGGTAGACTTTGCCGAATTAAGAGAAGTTAATCAAAAAAATATCGAGTCATTGCGAGCCAAAGGCGAAGCAATCCAAAAAGAAAAAAATAAAGGAGATTTATAATGGGTAGACCTAAAAAACAAGAAAACGAAAAAATAAAAAATGTTCCCGCAACAACGGAATTAACCGAACAAGAAAGATTCGACATAATCGAAGAAGTGGAAAACGAATATTTTTCAAATGTTTCGGATAAATACGATTATCAAAGGACGGTTGAGGAGATAAAGTTTTATCAAGAGCAAGCAAGCGTGAGCTTTATCGAGATGGGGAAAAGACTATTGAGAATAAAGGCACATGAACCTCATGGACAATTTATGAAGGCTTTAGAAGAGTTGGGAATAAACGACAGGACTGCAAGAAGTTTCATGCTTGCAACTCGTAAATTTCATAATAAATGGCAGTCGCCTGCCATTTTGGGAGTTGAAAAACTGCGAATATTATCGGTATTGGACGATGAAGAAATAAAAGAATTAGAAAACGAAAAGGAGATATTCGGGCTTACATTTGACGATATCGACCGCATGTCTACTCGCGAGTTGCGTAAAAACTTGCGGGAGGCGAGAGAAAAAGCGAAACATGACCGCGACAATCTTGAAAACATCATAAAGCAGAAAGAGGAAAAGAATAACGAACTTGAGAGAATGGTTAGAGGATTAGAGCCTATATCCGCGGAAAGAATCGCTCAAGAAAAGACGAAAGAATATATTCAGCCTTTCATGAAACTTATCGGAGCAATCACTATGGATTTCTTTAGTCTAAAAAGAATGATAGACGAGGTTCAGTCGATAGAGGGGACGAATCTAATAATCATAGAGGAGTTTCAAGAGCATTTTAACGAGATGTTTAAAAACTTGGAGAACGAAAGGCTTAATTTCTTCGATGTTTACGATAACGCGCATGTATATAGCCGAGAGGAGCAGCTTCAATACGGAGTGATAGCGAATTACGGCGAGGGTTTTCCAGACGAGAAGCGAAGATATTAATTTTTTTTACGAATAAAGATTAATTATGTAAATAAAAGCGAGAAAAAGCGAACGGCGGAGCTTATCAATACTTTAGTATTGATAACCTTTTGCGAAGCCGTGAGCGTAAGGATAAAGATAATATGAACGAATGGATATTGAAAATGCAAAGCGCCGAAACCTCTAAAGAGCGAAAAGCCGTTGCGGACGAATATGCGAGAATGACGGGCAGGTCTGTAAGCTATTTCTATAAAGAGTTAAAGAAAGCGGGCTACGATACGGGCAGGCAAACGAGGAAAGACAGCGGAAAATCGAATATAGACGAAAACACGATAAAAACTGTGGCGTCTTTGGTTAAGGCTGGAATACGGGAAAACGGAAAAAAGACTTTGCCCGTTAATGTGGCTTTGGATATTCTAAAACGAAACGGCTACGATGTCGGCGTTAAGGAAAGCCGATTGAGAGAGATTTTGCGAGACTACAAAATAGACGGAGACAATCTCAAAAAGGATTCTCATCATGGTAGGATGCGAAGCGAATATCCCAATCAAGTTCATGAGGTGGACCCGTCAGTCGCTTTGATTTATTTCGCTCCCGATTCCAATAAGTCGAAAATCATCGAAGATAGCGAATACTACAAGAACAAAGATTTTTTCAACGACGGCAAGGACAAGAAAGGCAAACGAATACGAAAGAAGAAGTGCTTGCGATATGTTCTTACCGACCATTATAGCGGTAGTATCTGCGTGAGGTATTATTCGGCTTACGGCGAGACTGCGGAGTATCTTTACGATTTTTTGCTTTACGCTTGGGGAAAGAAAGCGCGAGAGGATTACGCTTTTCATGGAGTTCCAGAGATGATACTTTGGGATAAAGGCTCGGCGAATATTTCCAAGTCGGTATCGAACGCGTTAAGAAGTTTGGGCGTCCGTTCCATAACTCATTCGGCGGGCAATCCGAGAGCGAAAGGACAAGTGGAAGTGACGAACAATTTAATCGAGACTCATTTGGAATGTCTTTTTAGAATCGAAGGCGTGAGTAATATCGAGGAGATGAACGAAGCCGCGGAGAGGTTCTGCGTTGAATACAATACTCAAAAGCAAATAAAGAGACTCGGCGGAATAGTGGCGACTCGTCATGCTTTATGGCAAAAAATCCCGATTGAAAAATTGAGAGAACTTCCAGATTTGGAGTTATGCCGTCAGATATTCACGGCTGGAGTATTGGAGCGAAAGGTTAGGTCGGATTTAACGATTAGCCTATACCACAATAAAGCGAAGCGAACTTTGGTTTACAGTTTGGTAAATCTTCAAGTGGAAAAAGGCGACATCGTTAATTGCCAGCCTATGCTATTCGGAGACGACTATAAGGCTATCGTTTGGTTTAACGGCAAGGACGAGTTCGGAAAGAAAATTGAGCTTTCTTACGAAGTGAAACCGATAGAGATTGACGAGGCGGGCTTCGACATAAACGCGGCGATAATCGGCAAAGAGTATAAACAGACGGCTTTAACGGAAGGCGAGAAAGAGATTAAGAAGATAGAGGAGACGGCGGAAGGAATACGCCAGAAAGCGGATTCAAATATACCGAATCTAAAAACTCATTCTTTAATTAAGCCCGACAACAAATTTATTTATCAAAAGGAGGGAGAGAAAATAGAGATTGAAAACAAAGAGACGAAGGAAATATTGCTTTCGTATGTGGAAGCGATAGAGAGAGTAAAAACGGCTTTGGGCTATGTTCCAGAGGGTTTGTCGGATAGTTTGAAAAAAGATTATCCGAACGGCGTTTCGTATTCTTATGCGGACGAGCTTATAGAGTTTTATCGTAAAGAAGAAAACGAAAGTCAAAACATAATTTAAAAATAAAAAATTAAAAATTAAGAAGATAAAAAAGCGAGTTGCAAGACAACGAGCGAAGATTAAAGGAGATTTAATTATGGCTATAAACATCAAAGCTTTTAGAAAGTTCGGGTTCAAATCCGACCCGTTCTTTGGAGACATCGAAAAGATGGAGGATGTATATTTAAACGGCGATATGCGATTCACTGTCGAGTTTATCTGCCAAACGGCGAAGCAAGGCGGAATGGTCGCTTTAATCGGAGAATCTGGAAGCGGTAAAACGACTTTGAGAAGATTCGCAATCGACAAGATGAAATCGGAAAACGCAAAAGTAAAAATCATTCAATGCAAGACTATCGATAAGACGCGTCTAACCGTTGGGGCTATTTGCGATTCTATTATTTTGGATGTGTCTTCCGAGACTCCGAAAAAGAGTTTGGAAGCGAAAGCGAGGCAAGTCGAAAGAATACTTACGAACTCTGGACGAATCGGTTTCTCGCATCTCTTGATTATCGAAGAGGCTCATGATTTAAGCGTGACGGTTTTGAAGTATCTAAAGAGATTTTGGGAATTGGAAGACGGACTCAAAAAATTATTATCAATTCTTTTAATCGGGCAGACGGAGTTGTCGGCGAAACTTGACGAAAGCAAGAACTACGAAGCTCGGGAGATAATACGAAGAATGGAGCAGTTAAGAATAGAGCCTCTTTCGGATTGGAAGGATATACAAAATTATTTGGCTATCAAGTTTGAAAAAGCGGGAGTGAATATTAAAGACATTATCGAGGATGACGCTTTGCAATCCGTATCGGCGAAACTCACTACTCAAATGTTGCGCGGGACATTGATTAGCAAGGCTTATCCTCTCTCGATAAATAATTTAATGAGACGAGCGATAAATAAGGCTTACGATTTGAAAATATCGAAGATAGACAAAGATTTAATAACGAGTTTATAAATAAAAAAATTGGGGGTATAAAATCATGATGGACAAGACTAAATACAAAACATTAAGCATAGCTTTAGAACATGAAACTTTGGCGAAGCTAAACGAATACTGCGAGGACAGAACTAAAAAAAGCATATTCGTCCGAAGGCTTATCAAGAGAGAGCTTAATCGTCTACTTGGCGAGAAAGTCAAAAAAGAGAATAGAGGCAAGCGAATAATAAAAGTCGAAATCGACAATTACGATGCATTGCAAGAATATGCGGAAGCGAAGAAGTTACGAAATGTAAAAACTTTGTTGCCTTTCGTAGCGGATAGATATATGGCTTTATATCCGCTTAAAGATAAAAAACAGGGAAAAAGCTTAAAAAATACGAATAGCCTTGATTAACGCGTAGATTGATTTTGAGGGCTTTTTCGTTTTTTAATAGTTTTTCGTATTAATAAGCGTAAAAGTCCTTGAAAGTATAATACTTTTCGGCAATTAAAGGCATCGTAAAAGCAAAATACGGAGGAAAATTAAAAAATGGGTAAAACTATCGAAAAAAGACATATGCCACAGGCAGACAGTCGTCAAAAAGAGTTGAGAAATAAGCTAATCGCCAAAATCCATATCGGCAAAAAATATCTCGGACTTTCCGATGACGACTACAGAATATTATTAAAATGTTCGACAGACGGAGTGAGGCTAAAGCCCGCCGTTGGCGAGCAATCGACAAAGAAAATGACGATTGGAGAGTTAAAAGAGGTGTTGCTTTCAATGAACGCTATGGGCTTCGACTATAGAAAAAAAGACGAACAAAAAAAATATTTTACCGTGTCGGCAAGCGATACGAAAAACTTAAGCGATAGGCAGGTTAAATATATAAAAGGTTTGTGGTGGAAAAAAGCGAAGCATCCGAGCGAGGAAACTTTAAAAGTTTTTATCGGCAGACTCACGGGAAAAAAATCTTTGAGCGAATGCGGACAAACCGAAGCGAATATTTTAATCACGGCTTTAAATAATATGCCTTAATTAAAATAAAACAATATAAAACAAAATAAAAATTGGAGGGAATAATAATGACGGATAATTTACTTCTTACGACTATTTACGATAGCTTGATTGAAGCGGGAATAAAAAAAGAAATAGCGATTAAATCTTTGCGGGCTTTCTGTAGAAAATACGGCGGGCAGAAAATTTTCTTTTCTCCAAATCCGCAAAGCAAAAGAGCTAACGAAATATTTAATCTAATCAGCGAGGCTTTGGATATTAGAGACGATAACTACGCTTTGCCAGAAAAAATAACGAAAGTTTTCTTAAGCGAGTTTTACAATATAGGCGAATATATTCCTCTGGAGTTTAACGCGTTCAGAGACGAGATAGCTTTGGAAATATCGAAAGAATACGCGGAAGCGAAAGATAAAAACGAAGCCTTGATTGAAATATGCAAAAGGTATAATATGTCTTTCGTCACCTTTTTCAAAATAAGACGCGACTTAAAAAACAAGAAAATAAAAAATCAAAAAAATCCTAATTTATTTTAGTTTATATCTATTTATAAAAATCGTATAGTTTCGCTTATGAATACGAGGGAAGCTATTAACAATATCGAACTTGATACCGAATCAAACAAACTGCCTTTTGAAATAGAGCTTATTCCAAGCGAGGATATGTTTGTCGGTTTTGACGGCAGAGTCTTCAGGGCTTTAGATAAAGTCGCTATCGCTAACAATACGAACTCCAAACTCAAATATGTAGTGATAGACGAAAACCATAAAACCGATTATACGAGCGGAACGGGCGCGAGCGTTGAGGCGATGGGCTGGATGTCCGACTTTTTCGTAAAAGAGGATAATTCGCTTTGGGCGAAAGTGGAATGGACTCAAGCGGGAGCGGAAAAGATATTAAACAAATCGTATAAATATATAAGCCCAGTTTATCAAATCGATAAGTCGGCTAATATTATATCTATTTTGCGAGCTGCTATTACGAACAACCCGAATCTTAATTTGAAAGCCCTTAATAATAAGAATGACGACAACGATATAAAAAATAAAAAAGAAGGAGGCAATATGCCAGAAGAAAAAGAATTGCAAGAATTAAAACTTGCGCTAAACGATGCGAAATTAAAGAACGGCGAACTTGAAAGAGCGATAAACGAGAAGGACGCCAAATTGTCGGAGTTGGAAAAATCTTTGAACTCCAAAGTTGCCGAAGCGGAAGCGAAAAACAAGGAACTTGAAAAAGCCTTGAACGAAGCGAACGCCAAACTTTCGGAACTCTCAAAAGCGACTGCGGAAAGAGAGGCTTTGTCTATCGTTGAAAAAGCGATAAACGATGGAAAGATAGCGCCTTCCACGAAAGAGGTTTATATCGCTTTATGTATGGAAGAGGGCGGAGTCGAAAAGTTTAATAAAATCATGGAAAATACCCCGTCCGCTGGAATATTCAAAGAATTAAACTTGAATAAGGGAGCGGAAGGAAACAAGACGGAATTAAACGAAGCGGATAAGCGAATGGCGAAAGCTATGGGCTATTCGGAAGAAGAATATAAAGCTATACAAGAAAAAGGAGCGTAACAATGGCTATAGTAAACAGCGAAATATTAACGAAATTAAGAACGACAATAAGAGGCGAGTTTAACGATTCGCTTCAAAAATTGAGACCAGAAAGTTTTTATAACAAAGTGGCGACAACGATACCTTCGGGTTCTGGTTCTAACACTTACGGATTTTTGGGTTCTTTCCCGAAATTTAGAAAGTGGAGCGGACAGAGAGAACTCGGAAGCGTGAAAGAGGGAGCTTACACTCTACAAAACGAACCTTACGAATCTACTTTGGAAGTCTTGAGGACGGATATTGAAGACGACAATTTGGGAGTATATAGATTTCTCACTCAATCGGAAGCTCAAGCGGGAATCGATTTTTTGAATGTCAATACCGCGGCTTTGCTTTCGAGCGGAGATAAAACTTTATGCCATGACGGTCAAAACTTTTTCGATGCCGAACATAAAGTTTACGCTAAAGCGGACGGCACTGGCGCTACATCCAATGTGTCGAATATCTACGGCTCTGGAACGGGCAAGGCTTGGTTTTTGCTTGACTTAAGCAAGTCGTTAAAGCCTCTTTTGATTCAAGAGCGAACTCCTTTTGAAATCGACAATAAAATCGACCCTAAAGACGAGCATGCCTTTATGTATAATAAATACTTATTCGGCGCGTATTGGAGAGGAGCTTTCGGATACGGACATTGGCAACAGGCTTTAATGAGTAAAGAGTCTTTGACTGCGGATAGTTTTGCAAAAGCATACGCTCAAATGCGAAACATAACGAGAGACGGCGGAGACAAGATGGGAATAAAACCTACTCACATGATAGTCCCTCCAGATTTGCAAAGCGAAGCTGAAAGCATAATTAAGGTTGCGATTACGACTGGCGGAGCGGGAAACATTCACTACAATAAAGTCGAAATAATCGTTTGCGATTGGCTTTAATTTTTAGGAGAATATTTATGGCAAGAAAGAAAAACGAAGAATTGAACGAAGATAATAACCTCCAAGAAAACATAAATATAGACAATTCGGGAGCGGAGGATGAAAAAACTCCTCCGAAACCGAATGAAAATGAAAACGGAAAGGAAAACGAAAACGGAGAAAATGAAAGCTCTAAAAACGAAACCAGCTCAAATAAAACGGTAAGAATAAAAGCAAAATCGAATACGGGATTTAAAAATTATTATCGTTGCAATTTGAGATTCGCTCCAGAGTTTTCATATTTTGAAGTGAGTCCAGAGGTTTTGGATAGTCTGAAAAACGACTGCCATTTGACTATTGTTGAGGAAGCGGAAAAAGAGTGAAAACTTTAATAAGCTACGAAGAGTTTGCCGAAAGGTATGCGGATAATATTCTGCCCGAAACGGACGCCGAAACGAAAGAACCGAAACCTCATGTAAAAAGGGCTTTGGAAGACGCTACGGGCATTATAGTTTCGCATTTGGGATGGCTTATCGACAAGGAAACGGGCGATATTGTGGAAAAAATACCCGCCCAATTCGACTCGGTAATTAAAACCATTTGCTCGGATATAGCTTTTTTGAGGATTAGCGATAAGGTTTCAAGCGATGAAGACGCAAGGGAAAGATACTCAAACAGTATTTCGTTGCTTGAAAAAATAGATAAGGAATATAAGGGCGGGCTTTCGGGTCCGAACTTGCAGAGTTCTTTTATAGTTGACGAGAGCGATAAAGACGGCAATATTGCGGATAAGAGATTTTTTCGCAAGGGAGAGTTTGTCTAAATGTCGGCGTCTATGTTTATACATGACACGAAAGAGGTTAAAGAACTTCAAAACAAAATAAACAAATTGAAGTTAAACTCCTCTAATCAAAAAAAATTATTGGAAAGCATAGGGGTTGAGATTGAGTCGCAGATTGAGGAAAGATTCGCGACCCAAACGGACACGAGCGGTTCGAGATGGGCGGATATATCGGCAAAGACGAGGGCTTATTATTCTAAAAAAGGAATCGGAGGCAGTCTATTAAGTAGAACGAGACAGCTGCGAGACACTATTGAGAGTCAAGTTTCGAGCGATAGTTTATTGGTCGGAGCGACTAAAATATACGCGGCTACTCATAATTACGGAGACGGAAAAAGGAATATTCCTAAAAGAGAGTTTATAGGATTGAGTCCGCAGAATGTTATCGAGATAGAAAGCATAATTGACGATTTTGTCGAAGCTAACTTGAAAAAGGCGAGGTAAAGAATAGTATGACTTATTTGGATGTCCGAAACGAAGCGGTGAAGCAAATCAAAAAATATTTTGACGACAAAAAAATCAAAATAGATGTCGAAGCTTCGGCGGGAACTTTGAACGAGGACGAAATAAGAAGACTCTTTATTAAAGCTCCAGCGATATATGTAAGTCTTTCGGAAATAGATATTGAAAACGAATATATAAGATTTGTTTGTTATATAGTCGTTAGGGCGAATCAAAAAGATAGAATATACGACTACGGGCTTGCGGTTTCTGGTTCTTTGCTTTCTTGTTTGATAAACTTGGACGGCGGAACTTGGGGATATTCGACATCGGATATTTCGGCTCAATGTTTATATTCTGGCTCTTTGGATAAAATAAACGCTTGCCTTTGGGCTTGCTCTTGGAAATGGAAAATAAGAGTCGCCGATATTGACGGAGAGATAAAAGACGAGACGATGTTGGACGACTTCGAGGGATACGATGCGACTCATATTGTGGAAAATAAAACCGTTGAGGATACGGTCGCTTTAGAGAATAAAAAATAAATAAGATTTTAAAAGGAGTTTTAATTATGCCAGATTTTACTCAAATACCAAATAGCTTGCTTGTTCCAGGAATGTATCAAGAAATAGATAATTCGCTTGCGGGAACGAGAACAGAACCGAAGAGAATACTTTTGGTTGGTCCAACTTCAAAAACGGAAATGGACGGAAAGATAACGAGAATAACATCGGCTTTGAAGTCCGCCGAAAAGTTGGGCTACGGTTCTATACTTTCGATTATGGCGGAAAACTTTTTGGCTATAAACAAACAGGACGAATTATACGCTTTGCCGATTGCGGATGCGGGAGTCGGTTTTTCGGCAAAGTATAAAATAGAGAGTCAGGCGAACGCTACTGGAAACATAGCGATAAAAATAAACGCTACGGAAATAACGGTTAATGTAGTTAAAACCGACACGGTAGACTCCATAGCCTCAAAGATAACGGCGCAGATAAATACTATTTTCAACTGCCCGATAACCGCCGAAGTGTCTACAGTTGAAGCTGGAGAGGATGAAAATAAAACCGTCTCTACTTTCATAACTTTTAAAGCCGTATCGAAAGGAAATCATGGCGTTCTTTTCGATATAGTAAGCGACACGGCTCAAATAAAATTGACCGAAGAAGAAACAACGGAAGCTACCGATTCTCCAGTGGCGGATTGGAAAAAATATTTTGAAGCTATGGGCGAGACTCGATACAATTTTATAATAAATGTTTTCAACGATGAAAACGCTTTGAAAAAGTTTGCGGACGAATTGGAAAGCAGATATTCGGCGCTTCGTCAAATCGGAGGCAGAATGTTCGTCTATCTCACGGGAGAGATAGGAGACACGAGCGAAGCGAACTCTATAATCGGCAGGACTCTAAAAATAAACAGTCCGCATATCGCCGTTATTCCAATTCTTAATACTTCCGAACTCCCAGCGATATTTTTGACGAGATTATCCGCAGTCGCCATAACGACTCTTATATCCGACCCTGCGGCTAACACTTGGGGACTCGAAGTTTCGGGCATATCTGCGGACAAGCCTTTAAGTTTTGACGAAAGACAGGCTTTGCTTTACGGAGGAGTCGCCACTTACACTTTGGATAATTCTGGCAATGTGGTAATAGAAAGATTGGTGACGAGTTATACTACAAACTCTCAAGGCGAAAGAGACACTTCTTATTTGGATATTCAAGTTGTCGAAACCGTTGACGCGATAAGAACATATATCAACACGGAAGCGAGAAGGAGATTCAAAGGTTGGAAGTTGGCGTCTACGACCGAAAATTTTGGAGCGGGCGCTAAAGTGATGAATGCGGAAGTTTGGAAATCGTTTTTATGCGAATTATATCAATCGGTATTTATAGTCGAAAAACAATGGGCGCAAGATTTTAATTCTTATAAAGACAGTTTGGTAGCTTCTGTAAAAACGGGAACTAAAACATGGTTGGAATATACGCATCAACCGAACTTAATCGGACAGTTCTATATCGGAACGGGATTAAATCAATTTAAATAATACGGAGGAATAGATGGAATTATTTAAAGTCAAAAAAGTTATATCAAGAGCGATGGGAGAATTGCCACTGCAGGGAGACGGTTCTACTTTCAAACCGCAGGCTTATAAAAGAGAGACGAAAGTGGGAGAGACTCCTTCCAATACGGGATATGTGGAAACTCCGACCGCGGCTGAACTCAAAATAAAATTAAACGCCGTGTTGGACCCGCAGGATTATCGAAACCTCACGGACGACACTCTTACGATATATTTGTCGAACGGCTCGGTTCATGTTATGCCTCAAGCATGGAGCGTTGAGCCTGTCGAGTTGCAGCAAGGCGAATACGAAGTGACTTTTAACTCTGGCATGAGCGAAAGGATTCAATAACTATGATAGTCAATTTGAAATGTCCTATCGTTAAAGGCGAGCGAACGGTGACGAGTTTGATTTTGCCCGATAAAGTTTTGGTTCGTCATATAATGGCGGGCGATTCTTATTCTGTGGGAACTGTCGAAAGGGAAGTTGCAATTCTTTCGGCTATGACGGGAGAGTCGGAATTAATCTTACGAGAGATGGAAGCGAAAGATTGGGTTGTCGTTCAAGCTAAAGTTAAAGCTTTAATCGAAGGACAACTTGACGATGACGGCGATACCGAAGAAAAAGATAAAAAAAAAGAGATATAGTTAAAAACGAAACTGCGGGATTTCGTATAGAGGATATATTCAGAACTCTAATTTTAGAAGTTATGATTTCCTCTAACGGCTTGAGTTATGACAATCTTCTCGATATGGGAATCAAAGAGTTTTTGAAGTGGCATAAAGAAAGCATGCGACTATATAAAATAATAAGAGGTTTAGATTAATGGCGGAAATAAAAGCGGGCGTTTTGCTTCAGTTAAGCGATAAGTTCTCGGGAGGACTCGACAAAGCCTCTCAAAAAGCTTCTGGATTTGCAAGCAAAATGCAAGGGGCTTTTTCAAAAGTAGACGGAATAATAAACTCTACCGCAAGCAACCTCGCCACTTTGGGAGTCTCAATCGGAGTGGGCGCGACTATAAACAAAATGATAACCTTCGAGGACAGAATAAATAAAATCGGAGCTATCGCAAGGTCGAACGCTAAAGATGTCGAAACTTGGGAAAAGCAAATGGAAGGGCTATCGGACGAAATCTATAGAGCCGCCACCATGCCCGATATTAAAGTGGACGCTTCCGAGCTTGTATCCGCTATGGAGGCGATAATGACTCAAACGGGAGATATGGACTTTGCCAGAGCCAATATCGAAAACATAGGACGCGCGATGCGGGCTTTCGATGTTTCGGGAGAGGATATCGGAAACATGATGAGTCAATTTGCCAAATTAGGATATACCGCCGAAGAGACTGCAAAACTAATGAACGACTTATATATTCAAGGAAACAAGGGAGCTTTCACGGCGGGAGAATTTGCCAAAAACGGCTCGGCTATCATTGCCGCTTACTCTCGAATAGGCACTACCGCAAAAGACATAAAGAACGCTAACGCCGCTCTTGAAATATTTACTATGAATACAAAATCGCCAGTCGAATCTGTAACGGTTTTGGAAAGCATCATGGCGGAACTCGGCAATCCTCAAAAGCAAGAAAAATTAAAAGAACTTGGGAAACAACTTGGCGTTAATCTTAATGTGAGAGACAAAGAGGGAAACTTTAAAGACTTAAACGATATATTGCTTAACATCATAAAAACGAAAGATAAAATGGGAGGCAACCTCGACAAATACGGCGAAATATTCGGACAAGTGGCAATGCGGGCAATATCCGCTTTCGATATTTACTCCGATAAACTTCCAGAGATAAGAGAAGCGATAGGTTCGGAGGCTGCGATGGCGGAAGCCGCGGAAAACAACGCCCAAAGTTTGAAAGCGAACCTCACTAATTTGCAAACGGCTTTTGACGGCTTCGCAAATAGAAACCTCGCCCCTATCATCAAAAGAATAACGGACGCTTTGAATTGGTTTGCCGAAGACCCCGAAAGATTCGACAAATTATTTAAAAGATTGGCAATCGGCTTTGGAATATTCACGGGAGCTAAATTGATAGCGGGAATCGGAAAGACAATCACATCGATAAAAGGAATCGGCGGAGCGGTATCGGACTTGACGGGAAAAATGAGCGGGGCTTCGTCTCTTGGGGCTGGAGCTTCGAGCGCTATACCCGTTTATGTTACCAACTTGGGAGGAGGTTCTATGTCTGGAAAAAATTTTACTTCTTCGTCAAAAACCGCTTTGGCGGGAAGCGTAGCCACCGCTGGAATCATGACGGCTGCAACATTGATACCTAAAGCGATAAGCGATTGGCAAGAGATTAACGCCAACGAAGAGTTGACAAAAAAAGAAAAGAATAAAGCGAAAGGCGAAAGTGTCGGAAAAGCGGTAGGCGGAACTTTGGGCGCTATGGGGGGAATGGCTGCTACGGCTGCAATCGGAGCCGCGGTAGGTTCTGTAATTCCAGGACTCGGCACTGCAATCGGCGGAATAGTCGGAGCGGGAATCGGAATCGCTGGCGGTATTCTTGGCGAAAAAGTCGGAGGTAAAATCGGCGAAGCTCTAACCAAAGAGGAATCGTTGGAATCGGTGGCGGAATCGGTCGCTCAAAAGAATAGCGAACCCGTCCAAGCGGAACTAAAAGGAAACGCTAATATGACGGTCGATATAAAACTTACGGACGACAGAGTATTATATAAAACCTCGCAGACTAACAATATAAATAATTTCAAGCTTAATACGGGCAGTTTGCTCGAAGCGAACGGAGTCTACTAATGGCAAACGCTACTTTTCCAAAATTAGCGTCTCCGTCTTGGCGAGAGGCTTACGACTCGGGCAGTCTTATAAAATACGAAGCCCCGAATAAAGACGCCGTTTCTTTTATTTACGAGACGGTTAAAATGACGGGCGGGCATAATGTCGACAACGGAGAATATCCTCTCGAGTCGGACTCTGGCAGTTGGTCGAATTATGCCATAACGGAAGCCACTAATAAAATAACAGTTTCGGGTTTCTTGAGAGGAGACGAATATTTATCAAGCAGAGCTTCTTTAATCGACTCTTTCAAAGTTAATACGGACGATGACAATCCCGCTTTTATTTTTATCCCGTTATACGGTCGTTTGAGAGTCGCTTTGATAAGTTGGAGTATTGACGAAAACGCGGCGGAAAACGGACAATGCAAAATAGAGCTTAATCTTAATTTTGTTTTGAAAAAAGAAAAAGAATCTGTCTCTGCGATTAGTTTGGAAAACGCGACAGATAATTTAAACTCGGTCGCCACTTCAAAATTGGAAGAAGAGTTATCGTCCGATAAAGCCTCTTTTAGTTCTTTTCTTTCTTCCGTAAACGGATACGCAAGCGATATGTCTTCGGCAATCGGAAAGATTCAAGGCAAGACGGAATATATAAATAAAATGTCTGGAGCTTTAAATACTTTAACCTCCGTTATGGCGAGCGGAACAAAGACGGTATCGCTTTATGTTCAGGCGTTAAGCAATGTCTACGGCGCTATAGTAAACGGACTTTTGGAAATGAAACAAGCCGCGGTCGAAAATGCGGAAGATACTATTTCTTTCGTTCGTCAATTTTCGGCGAAAGACCATGCGGACTTGAATATTAAAAAAACGATTATATCTTTCGTTTCTTACGCCGATAAAGACTCTTCAAAAGAATTAACCAAACCAGAAGAAATCGAAACGGCGAAGGCTTCGGATAATTTTATTAAAATAGCGGTTATAATCAATCTCTCTTTTTTGATAGTCCAGCTCGAAGCGACAAAATCGAAATATAAAGATTATATAAATCTATTCGATAAACTCTACGATTCGATAGATAAAAACGATTCGCTTTTAAACTCCGCTTTAATCGATTTGAGAGTCGCTATGATTGAGCAGTTGAAAAATAAAGATTTGGAAAACGAAAGAAAAATTAAGTTTAATAAAAATAACAATCTGCTTAATGTCGAGCATTATTTGAAATGTTATGATTTGAGAGAGTTAAACTTTATCGAAGACTCTTTTAATTTGCCGAAAGAAATAATTTACTCGTGAGGAATAGAAAAGAAAATGAAAATAAAAATATATGTCGGAAACGATAAATTACAAACGAATACGATAAAGTTCTATTCTTTACAAATCAGAAAAAGCATTGACGAGATATGCCAATCGGCGACTATAAACTGTCCTTTTAGCGAATTTAAAAAAGTGAAAAAGCATGACAAGATATTTATTAAAGCCGTGATGGACTGGAATAAAGACGAGCGGGCTTTATGTTATATTTTAGTCGATGATATATCTGCGACTATAAGCGGAAGCGAAAAATCAATGTCTATAACGGGCAGGTCTTATGCAAGAGACATTGTCGACTCTTCGGACTCTGGAATGGTAGAAGGATGCACTCTCGTTCAAATAGTTCAAAAAGTCGCGAGCAAATATAACTCGAATATTAAAGTCGAACATTATCCTACCGACATGGACGCTTCGCCAACTATAGAATATTTTGAATGGGAAAACGAAAGCGTATGGCAGAGACTTTTAACCACAGCGGAAAACAACGGATATGCAATAGCTTCAAATAACGCCAGCAATTTATATGTTTGGAAGAGAGAAACTAATTTGGCGAATAATTCGATTTTTAAATTAAAATTAGTCGAAGGAGTAAATATAGTTTCCGCTTCGCTAAATAGAAAAGGATACGACCAGTTTAATAAATACTGCGTGAAAGGAAACTACGAAGATACCGAAAAAATAGACGCCACTTGCAAGACGAAAAGAGTCCATACGCTTCAATTTACTGACGAATATATTTCTTCAAAAGAACTTGAAACGAGAGCGAACGCGGAACTAAAACGAAGAAAAGCGGACGAGCTTACGGTAGAAGTGAAAGGATTCGGGCTTTCGGACGAAACGATAGCAAAAGAAAAAATTGCAAACAATAGCTATGTTGAAGTCTTTTACGAACCTAAACAATTAATACGAGTAAAGATTCCGTCATTCGATATAGATAAAGATATGACTATTAAAGATGTGTCTTATTCTTTGAGTAATAACGATTTTTCAAGTTCCATAACTTTAGTGGAAGAGGGGGCTTTATGAGTAATTCTTTCTTTTCTCATTTGGCGTCCAAAATCGCTAATGTTTTTACGATGTCGGAACTTACAAAAAGAAAAGACGATGGAGCGGTGCAACTCAAAACCGTTTACGGCAGGACTATAGAAAAAAAAGAATTATTCCCGTTCGGTTTCAAAACTAAATCGAAGAAAGGAAATATTATCGTTTTGGCTCAAGGAGGCAATTTTAATTCGGCTCAAATACTTCCCGTGATTTCGGACGAATACGCTCCAGATTTGGAAGATGGAGATGTCGCTATATATAACGAAAAAGTATCTATCGTTTTGAACGAGGATAAAATAATCGTCAAAACGGGAGAATGTCAAATAGAATGCGAGGGCGAGGCTTCAATAAAAGCTGACGCTATAAAAATAAACGGCGACAGTTTCGGAGGCTTGATAAAAATCGAAGAGTTAAAAAAAGAGCTTCAAAAAAACAATATCATATTAGATATTATATTAAAGATATGCACATCCGCTCCGATTAACGAAGCTGGAAACGGAGCGCCTTCTTCGTTTCAAGCCGCTTTAATGTCGGCGCTTGCTGGAAAACAAGTCGGCGATTTTAACAATATGGAAAACGATAAAGTGAAGCATGGAGGCTAATAATGATTGTCGATTTGAACTACTATCAAGATATAAAATATTTGGCTTTTATGAGCGTTAATTCAAATAAAAATAAGTATTGGGCGGACGAGGAATTGGGAAGCGATTTATTTAAATTAAACAAATCGAAAATCGACAAATCGACTCCCAACGAAGTAAAAAGAATTATCGAAGAAAGCCTCTCGTGGATAGAAAATGACGGACTTGCAAAATCTATCGAGGTGTCGGCGAAAGCGAACGGAAAAAACGAGATAGATTGGACTATAGAAATGTTAAAGCCTAATAACGAAACCGAATTGATAAAAGGAGTATGGCAAGGAGTATAAATATGCAAAATATCGAAGAAATAAAAAATAAAATATATAATCAATTTTACTCGAGATTAAAGCCTCTTGAAAATACGCCGAAAAACGATTTGGTAAAAGTCATATCGGAAGTCGAATCTGGAATATATCATTCTATTTTGGGCGATATCGATTTTTTGAAAAAGCAAATATTCCCCGACACAGCCGAAAAAGATTATCTGCGCGCTCACTGGTCGGACAGAGTGCCTCCTCTTTATCCCGCTACAGCAAGCGGAACTATAGAAATAAAAGGAACAACGGGAGTGTCCGTTCCATCTGGAAGCGTTTGGAAATCGACTCAAGGCAAAACATATTTTACGACAAACTCTTATGTTATCGGCTCGGACGGAACTGTCGAAGCCGAAGTGCAAGCGGAAAATATGGGAGCGGATTCTAATTTATCGGCGGGTTCAAAATTAACTTTGAGTTCTAATTTAATCGCCTATGTCGAAAGCGAAGCGACAGTCAAGAAAAATATAGCGGGCGGAACGGACGGCGAAACGGACGAAAATTATTTGGTTAGAGTTATGAATTATTATAAAGCTTCCGTAAACGGAAAGAAAGGCGACTTTATAAGCTGGGCTTTAGAGTCTTCTTCGGAAGTGTCTCTCGCTTGGGAGTTTAAAAATTTCAATCGATTCGGCGCTTTGATTATAACCGTTTTGGGAGGAAACTATTCAAGCGGTTTTATAGAAGTATCTAATACGGCAAGAGTCCAAGAATATATCGAAAACCTCGCCCCGCCTGTCATATTTACCGTTATGGCTGCAGAGATAATTAAAATTAATTTCACTGTCGATTTGCTCGATAAAGAGGATACCGTTGCAAATAGAAATAGAATTAAAGACGCTTACGACTCATATTTTAAAGAATATGCAAAACCAGACTTACATTTGGACGCTCAAACTTTTAGAGATTTAGTCGTTGACGCCCAAACCATTACGGACGCTACGGTTACGATAGAGGGAGGCGATAAATATATTACGCAAATACAATTCCCAGTTTTAGGAGAGATTAAATGGATTTAATAACCGAAAAAGAAAGATATAACGAAGCGGTTAAAGAACTCTATCCCGAAGGCTCTTTTTGGGACGAACAATTTGCAGATAAAGAATCCGATTTGTCTTTACTTGCGGAAGCCCAAGCCGAAACCTTATATAATATAAAAATAGAATTAAACAAATTATGGCTCGAAGCGAGACTCGACACCTGCACCGAATCCACGATAGCCGATTACGAAAGAATATATACTGGAAAAGTCCAGCCGAATTTGTCGCTATCCGAAAGAAAAGCGGCTCTCAAATCCGTATCTTCTACATCGCTACGAAACGATTGGGATTATATAAAAAATCATATAAAAGAAAAATACAATATAGAGATTTTATCCGTTGACGAAAAAATTAAACCCGCTTTTTTCCCAGAGACGCGATGCGGACAAGATAGGATTTATGATTATAGAAATTTCTCGCTTATAATCGTCTCTATTCCCGAATCGCCAGAAGCGAATCAAGAGACGATGAACGAAATAGAAAAAGATATAAACGACTTGGTTATGGCTAATCAATTCGTATATTTAAAAATAATTAAAAATAATTAAAAAAACAAGGAGTTATTATTATGGCAGATTTATACCCAACCGAAGAAGAAATTACATTATTTGGAGAGAAATTAAAATATCCTGGACTAAAAGACGGAAAATTTACAAATGGAAGTTTTACCGACCCTAAACAGTTGGCTTCTTTCATTCCCGCCGAAACTTTAAACTTGATTTTAGACAATTTGGGAGAAGCTATTAAATCGGTAGGATTAGAACCGAACAATACCGACATAGACCAATTAAAAAAGGCTATCGATATTAGAACGAAAAGCGAAATTAAACAAGAGATACTCGAGAATTTAGTAGTCTTTAATATTGGTTATCCAGAAGATGCTTTTATGCAAGAAAAAATCCTTACTCCAGATGAGAACGGCATAATATATTCGCAAGATATTAATTTGAAACAAGCCCTCGCCAAAAAAATTAATAAAGACGAAAATGAAATTGAAATAATTAACTTTAATTTAAGCGTAGGTCTAAATCACTGTTATAATAGTTATACTTTTGGATGTTTTTATCCTTCAACGGTAGGCTTTTTAAATGATAATAGTAATATTGATAAATCCGAGAATTGCAAGTTCGCTTTATATTATCAAAGCGCTTCAAATAATAGCGATATAGATTTTTTTATAGCTATTCAAGTAGCGGATGATTTTACTAAAGATATAAAAGATTTGCAATATAATAGTTATGGTATTCTGTATAGAGGCATTGAAGCTTTATCGCAAGAATATAAAGCAGCCTGTTTAAAGGTTTATATAAGTAAAGGAGTATCATCTGGCAAGATAATCGTTTATTCAATAGCCGACCTTTTTGGTATCTCCGAGAGTATTATATCGCAATATGTCGGCGCTTCGACTACGCCATCAGTAGATGAAACCGTTTATGGCGGTTATCATAGCGTTATGAAAAAATTGTTAGTTGATAGCCCAAATGTTTATACCTCAAGTATTGCAAGTTTTGATATATCTTCTAAATTAATGTTTGGAGATAATATAAAAATGAGAATAAAATTAATATCAGGCACTTCGGTTAAGGCTCTTGTATTCAGAGCTTATAATGTAGCCGTGAGATATAGAATTATAAATTATAGATAAATTAAAGCTATTATTTTTTATGTATTTCTCAAAAAGTTAATTTTTTTCGAGCATAAATACATAAAAAATGGAGTAAAATTAGAGTTATTTTCGTTTAATATGTAGTAAAGTGCAGAAATCTATTCGCCGTTATTTTGTAATCTATTCGCTGGCGTTATTAATTTGGAGACAAGAGCGCGATTAAAATAAAAATTCGACAATCTCCCGTTTGTGAAGTGTGATTAATTATCGTCTCGCTTAATATCTATAGGAGCGTATTCTTCTGGGGGCAGAGTTTTCGGAGCTTTTTCCGAAATATCTCTCAATTCTTTCGAGTAAAAATATTCCGTTCCCGAGATTTTTTTAGTAATATATTTTCTTATATTCGATATATAAACCGTAACTCCGGGAAAAAATCCTTCCATCGAAGAAACGCTGC
>ERZ808278.384-NODE-384-length-31045-cov-19.188319_pt1 | contig 31045 bp, 24 predicted proteins | sample MGYA00521239_ERZ808278 | MGnify/ENA primary metagenome ERZ808278 (study PRJEB31516, sample SAMN03275600) | gut metagenome | biome: mammalia-associated habitat; material: feces | host: Papio cynocephalus | place: Kenya | collected 2012-07-17 ... | reverse complement strand
ATTTCGAGCTTTAAATTTTACTGTCATTATCGGGCTTGACCCGATAATCTATCGAAAATTTCCAGCAGATTCCTGGCTGAGTTTACTGCGTAAACATCGCAATGCCGCGGCACAGGAATGACACTTAAATTACTGTGCGAGGGATTGGAAGGGCGCGCGGAGCGCGTTGCGCGGCAATGGAGCGCGTAAGGCGCGGAACCCTGCAAAGCCCGGTGCCGTTTTTACGGCACGCACCCATTATCGTTATATTTTGTCTATGTAACTTTTTTGCTTTTCGTGTTATTTTTTTATAATGAATAGAAAAATTTTTGGCTGCATATTTGTTTTTTTTGCGGGGCTTTGTGCTTTTGCAGATTTTAACAGGCTCAATATTCCAGATTCTGCTGAAATTCGGCGCGCAAAGGCCGAGTCCTGGTTTTTTTGCGGTTTGGGCCAGCTTCGTGAGAAAAAATCAGAAATTGAAAAAAACGCTATCGGCCAGGAATTCCAGATTAGAATGGAAGAAACTGACTCGACTTTTGCAGTTGTTGTTGCTCCAAAATCTTTGCTCGAAACTGAGATTTTTACGGAAAAAGGCGTAGAAAAACGGACTGTTGACAATTTTGCCGGGGATTCGTGCGGAGGCTGGGTTCTTGTAAAGGATTCAAAAACCTCAAAGCCTCTTTTTTTGAGAATTTACTTTTCACAAGACAGCGATGAATTTGTGCAGTTTGCGCCGTCTGGAGCAAAAACTCTGTCAGATTTTGTAATTTCCGGACTTTACGCCGCCCGCTCTGTTCCTTTAGGAATTCCGTTTGAAAAGCTTTATACGCTTTCTTTTGAGCAGATTTTTTCTTTGACCGAAAATATTCTTCCGTGGAAATATGCAGACCGCCAGCAGGGACAGTTTGAGTCAAAATTGAAGATGATTGCGGCAATTCGCAAAAATCTTGAAAGAGTTGTTTATTGTCCGGACAGTTGTTACGACGAAAATGGAAAGCCGATTTTTATTTCGTCTGGCAAAGAGCGGAAAATTGATTTTGAAGAAATCGAAAAAACTTCTGGAAAAATCGAAAATCCTGTTGTTGTGGACGATGCCGGATTTTTAAAATGGATTTGCGATGGTCTTGTTGAGCCTGTAACCGGAAGTTTTCTTTATCGAAATCCTCTTGTTATTCCGACTTCCGAAGAAAATAAGACCGGCAAAAAAAGCATAATCTCTCAAAATTACAATCTTTCTTTTTCGCTTGATTGGTGCAGAAATCTTGCGGCTGCGGTTCTTTCTGTAAAATCTCAGAGAAATTATCTATGGAAAAATTCTGGCGTTGACGTGACTCTTGAGCCTTTTGCGTCCGAAGTTACAGACCGCGGAATTACTCAGACTGCCGGCTATCTTAAAAATTCAGGTTATCAGATTGAAAAGCTAAGACCTCTTCTTTTTGCGCTTGCTTCGACTGAACCGACTTACTGCTATCTTGCGGCAATAAAACGTCCTTTGCATGATAAAAATCTGTCTGATTCTGAAATTTTTGCATTCGACCGTTGCGCGGTTATTTTTCCGTTTTATGACAAAAACGGACGGTTTAACTGTGTAATTTTTGAAAATGGAAAGGAACTTACTTTAAGACAGTTTGCCAATAAATATAAGGGAAGCTTTGTCCATCTTTCCAGGGTTTTGACTGAAAATAATTTTTATTTGCAATAGAAAATATTTTTTTTGAAATAAGTGATTTTATGAAAAAATTGAAAAAAATTGAAAAAAAAATAGTTTTGGGAGCGTTGTTTTGCGTTTTTGCAGGAGCAGTTTCTTTTGCTCAAAGCGAATCTTCGCTGGCTTTTCAAATGCAAGATGCTTATGACAGCGGATTTTATCCGGGAGTTGTGCTTTATGCAGACCAGATTTTGAATTCAGAGTCAAAATCGGTTTACGAAGCAAAAGCTATGGTTTTAAAAGGCGAAAGTCTTTTTAAAATGGGAAGAATAAAAGATTCTCTTGAAATTCTTTCTGACGCCGAAAAATCTGCAAAAAACAGTCCTGAGCTTAATTCGGCCCGTTGTTTTTGGACTGGGCGCGGTCTTTTTGAGTTGAACAAAAACGAAGCCGCTTTGCCGTATTTTTATAAAAGCGCGGAAATCTTAAAAAATGCGGGGCTGGAAAAAACTTCTGTTTATTCTCAGGCAATTTTGTATTCTGGAAAAACTCTTGTCCGCTTAAAAAATTTTGAGGCAGCGGCAGACTGTTTTGAATATGCGGTTCAAAACGGAAAGAAATTTTCGGCTGGAGAATACGAAGAAGCGTGCGTAAATTTTTTTGAAAACTGTGTTCTCGCTGGAAATTTTAAAAAGTGCGAAGAATATTTTGTTCAGCTTGAAAAACTTGGACAAATTGAAAAATTTGTTTTTTCGCAAGAAGCAAAATACAGAATTCTTCTTGCTTATGGCCAGGCGCTTGAAAATCTTGGAAAATTTTCTGCCTGCTATGACTGTTACGTGAAAGTTTTGACAGAAGGACCTTCAAGTCTTGCCGCCCTTGCAATGCAAAAAGCGTATCTTCTTTCTAGTGCCCATCAAAATCAAATAAAAAAAGATCCTGCCGAAGTTATTGAAAAGGCGGAACTTTTAAAAAAAGAAAAACCTGAGCTCGTCAGTGAATTTTGGACACGGCTTGCAATCGATGCGTTCTATTCAAAAAAATATGAAAAATCGCTTTCTTATTTTAAAAATGCCGAAAAAAATAATTCAGCTCAGTTAAAACAGCTTGCTTTGCTTTATTCTGCCGAAATAAGTTTTTTGACTTCAAAAGAAGATCTAAAAACGGCTGCAAAAAATTCTTTGGAAATAATAAATTCCGGCTGGAATGAATGCGGTTTTGAAAAAGAAAAGTTTTATTATTCGGATGCGATTGCGGCAAAAACCCGGTATTTTGGGCTTTCTGAAGATTGGGAAAATTCCTTAAAAAACGCTCAATCCCAGATTTTGAGCGAAAATTCTTCCGCGGCAAAAAAAACTCTGGTTTATTGGGCTGCTCTTTCACAATATTCCCTCAAAAATTATGAGGGGGCATTGGATTTTTTAAATTCCGAAAACTATTCTGATGATGAATTTCTATTTCTAAAAGCTAAAATTTTTGCAAAAATGGGAAGGTCGTCCGATGCAGATTCAATTTTTTATGCGCTCTCAAAAAAAGGTTTTCTTGATAACGACGGAAGGCTTGATTATATTCGCACGCTTTTAAATGCCGGACACTTGATTTCTACTGTTGAAGAGGCAGAAAATGCGCATGGAAGCGAGTCGGATTACATGAAGGCTCTTGCGCTTTTTAACCAGAAAAATTGGCAGGAAGCGGAAAAATGTTTTGAAGAATCGATTTCTGATAAAAAATTTGATTCAAAATATTCAAATCTGGCAAAATTTTATCTTGGGTACTGTCAGTACCAGCTCGGAAAATACAAAAATGCCCTTGAAAATTTGGAAAGTTTTGTAAAAAACAGCGGGGAAAATGCCCTGAATTTCCAGGCTTTGGCAACAGCGGCAAAATGCGCCGCTCAAATTCAAAATTATCCGGAAGCGGAAAAAAATGCCAGAAACGCGCTTTCTTCTTCTAAAAATCAGGAGCAAAAAAATGAATCCGTGCTCTTGCTTGCTGGAATTTATTCAGACTCAAAAAAATATGATGAAGCTATAAAACTTTTAAAATCTTATTCTTCCGAAAAAAACAGTTTTGGCTTTGAATGCCGTTACTTGATGGCCCAATTTTTTGTTCAAAATAAAGATTTTGTTCAGGCAGATAAGACTTATTCCGAGCTTTCAGAAGAGAAAAATGCCGGTTTTCTTGCAGAAGAGTCAGTTTTCCGTCGCGGCGAACTTTTTTATGTAAACGAAAATTATGAAAAATCAGCCCAGCTCTTTGAAATTTACCTAAAAAAATATCAGTCTGGGAAATTTTATCCTGCGGCGCTTTATTTTGAAGCGGACAGCCTTTTTAAAATTGGCAGAATAGAAAAATCATCGCTTTATTTTATGGAAATTGTCGAAAAGCCGGAAAATTCTTCCTATAAATATGATTCTGAAAAAAAACTGATTGACATTTATCGTTCGCAGAAAAAATATTCACAAGCCTTAAAAATTGCAGACAAAATGCTTCTTGAATATGGAAACCAGGCGGAAAAAGACGGAATTTCCAGCTTAAAACGGGAATTGCAGGCTTTGAGCTCTGGCGCGGACAAGGAAATTTTCGAAAAAGAACAGGAATTTGAAAGTGCCGGCGGAAGCAAAACAAAAAATGGACGAAAAATCGGCACTGAGCTTGCAAAAATTTATTTTGAAAAGCCGCAGCAAAAAAAGGCGGAAAGCCTTGCACGGGAGCTTTTTGAAATTCAAAAAAACAACGATGATGAAATTGAACTTGCCGGAAAAAATGCTGTTCTTCTGGCAGATATTTTGAGATCACAGAATAAAAATGACGAAGCGGCAGATATGTTTTTGTCTGCGGCGGAATTTGGACGGAAATGCGGAAACAGCGAAATTGCCGAGCGTTCGCTTTACGGCGCGGCAGAAGCGTTTGATGCGGCTGGAAAAAAGGCAGATGCCCTTTCTACGGCAAAAGTTCTTATAAATCTGTATCCAAAAAGCCAGTATGCTGCCGATGTTCAGCGAATTGTAAATCTTAAAGAAAACTGATTAGGCAAGTAAAATCCTTGCTAAAAAAAATAACCGAATTTAACTGATGAGAGGTTTTTTGAAAAAAAAATGAAAAAGATATTTTTTATTTTGACAGCGTGTTTTTGTGGAACATTTGCTTTTGCGCAGATAGCGGAAGAAGTTCAGCCTTCAGAAAACGAAATTGAACTTCCAGACGTGACAACTGTAATTTCCGGAGGAGCGCTGACGGCTGGAAAAGACAGCGTTCCAGATTATAAAAAAATTCTTCCAGATAAAAATACCGGCAGCCTTGAATTGCCGGAAATGGAAAGTGTACAGAAAAAAGAGCAGGTTTCGCAGCAGTACGTTCAAAATTCTTCTGACGAAAAAAATGTCTATGCCCAAGGCAGCATTGGCGGCGGTTTTCCGTTCAGTTTTGCCGGCGATTTTGATATTTACCGAATGAGCGGAAATTCACCTTTTAAGGTTTCGTTTTTTCACAAAAACGCAGAAGATTTTGCGGATAAAAAAGCTGCCGACGGTTATTTTTTTAGAAAAACTGGAATTGAAGCAGAAAAAAAATTCTTGAACGAAAAGTCGGAATTCATTTTTTTTGGCTGGTACAAAAATCAAAATGAAGGTTTGCAGTCTAAATCTTCGGTTTTTACGGATTATCTTTGGAACGACATTGGCGGAAAAATGTCGGCAAAATGGTCTTTAAAAAATGGCTGGTACATTCAGCTTGGCGGAAACGGCTCTTATTTTAATCGTTATGGAACAAAATCTGACTCTGATTCAGTTTTTGATAGCGGATGGGAAAAAAGTTCAAAATATTTTTCATTTGTTCCTCATTTTTTGGCGGGCTGGAAAAATTCAATGTTTGATGTAAATTTTCTCGCAAAATATGAAACTCAGCTCAACGTAAAAGAAACAGGTTCTCTCGAAAAGGCGCCTGAGGCTTCAAGCGCTGAAGCCGTTCACAAGGGCGAATTCAGGCTGAATTTTGACTGGACTGACGAAAATGTAAAAGTTTATGCTTCTGCCGGTATGATTGCAGGAAATTCCATTGGAAAGCAAAATGTCCTGTTTCCGTTTTTGCTCGGCGGAAAAGCTGAAATTCCATACGGACTTTCTTTCAGACCGCTTTGCCTGAAAATTGAAGGCGGACTTGATTCTGTTTTGGAATCTGCCGGAAATCTTGAGCAAAAGTATCTATTTGCAGCGCTTTTCTGTCTTTCTTCCGAGCAGAGCGACTGGTATGGACAAATTTCGGCTTCTGTTCCTGTCCAGGATTTTTTCAGCGTAAATTTGAGCGGAGAATTCAGAAAAACTGCTTTTGATAACGGAGTTTGGACTCCAGATTACAAGACTTCTCCGTCGTCAGCAGGTTTTTACGTTATAAAGCAGGAAAATAGGACTGAATTAAAATCGGTTGCCGAACTTTCAGCAGATTTTGAAAAATTAAAATTTTCCGGCTCATGGAAATCTTACTGGCTCGATGTTCCGTCCTATGAGGACGAACAGAGTTTGACGGCTTGTGTTATTTTTGAGCCGGACAATTTGTGGAATTTAAAGGCTTCTATTACTCAAAACCTCGGAGACGATGCTGAAAAAGTTCCGGTTCTTGATTTTTCTGGTTCTGTCAGAGCCTCAAATTCAATTCGCCTTGCTCTCGAAGCAACAGATATTATAAAATTGGTTACCGTAAAGACGAGGGCTTTTGCTCACAGCCAATACAAACAGAATTGCGGACATATAACTGCACTTGTAAAATTTCAGTTTTAACAGAAATAAAATGGGGGAAATTAAAAATGTTTAGTTTAATAAAATCCGGTGGAATTTTGATGATTCCGATTATTCTTTGTGGAATTGCTGCAACTTACATTATTATTGAACGTTTGCTTTACTTTAAGAATTTGCGCAAAAACGATTCACTTTTAAAACTTCAATTGAATACGGTTTTGCTCAAAAAAGATTACGAAGCTGCTATGGCACTGTGCGTTGCCTGCGAAACTCCATTTTCTCAGGTTGTGCAAAAGGCGATTTCTGTCCGGAACCTTGAAGACAAGTATTTAAAAGAAATCGTTGAAACCGAAATGGAGGTTGTAATTCCGCAGTATGAGCATTGTCTTACGCTTCTTGGAACAATTGCAAATATTTCCACTTTGCTCGGTCTTTTTGGAACTGTAACCGGAAACATCAAGGCTTTTGGTGTCCTTGGCGCTGGAGCAAGCATGGGAAATCCTGCTGTTTTGGCAGGGGCAATCGCCGAAGCTCTTGTGACGACAGCGGCTGGTCTTTTTGTTGCAATTCCTTCAATGATTTTTTCAAATTATTTTACGCGTCTTGTAAACAAAGAAACCGTAATTCTTGAATCTTCTGTAACGGAAGTAGTCTTAAAATTGACAGGACATTTGCTTTAATGAAAATACGAAGAAGAAGAGGTGTTTCTGCTGGCGCGGATTTAACACCGATGATAGATGTTGTTTTTCAGTTAATCCTGTTTTTTCTGGTTTCCACGACATTTGCCGTTTTGCCTGCAATCAATGTAAATCTTCCTGAAAGCGAAACTTCGCAAGCTCAGTCAATTGCTGGAATTACAATTACAGCCACTGCCACAGGAAAACTGTTTTTTAATGACGAAAAAATTACAATTCAATCCATGGACAAAAAACTTAAAAATTTTGACACCGAAGGAAAAAAGCGCGAAGAATATCCTGTAACGCTTGAAGCCGACGAAAAAGTGACGAATGGAACAATTGTAAAAATTTTTGATGTTTTACGCAAAAATGGATTTGTTTCGGTGAATTTAAGGACGACTGACTAAATGACAAAACTGCAAAAAAAACGAAATTTATATGCTTTGACAGGAACTGCCGGCATTTGGATTTTTATTTGCATTTTATTTTCTCTTTTTGCGCTGTTGCCTCAAAAGCAGGTTTATAAAACTGTAAAAATTACACTTTCTGAAAATTCAACCCCAAAAATTACAGAAAAAAAACAGGAAGCAGCCCCTCCAAGACCTCAAAATCAGGAAATAAAAAAACAACCGTCGCCAAAAACTCAGGCCGAACAAAAAGCATCTGCTCAAAAAATGTCAAAACCTGTTTCTGAAAAAAAATCTGTTCAGAAACAGAATACTGCATCAAAAAAATCTTCTGTTTCCGAAAAACCAGCCGTTCAGACTTTGCAAAAAAGCGTAGACGAACTTATGGCGGAGCAACGGACAAAAAAAACGCCGGCAAAAAAAGAATTTGACTGGAGCCAGTTTGATGATGAGGCGGTGGAAAACGTTTCTGAAAATTCAACTGCGCCAGTTGCAGCAAACAGCTCTAAGGCTGATATTTTTGAAGGAACTGCTGGAAAGGCTGTCGACAAGGATTCTGCCGTAGTTGCCGGAAGCAAAACCGAAAACATAGGTTCTGTCTCAGATTCAACTTCATCTGCGCTGGAAAAAATTTCTTCTGCGGTTTACAGCGCAAATTTCGGTAACGGCGTTACTGCAAGTTCTACCGTAAAAAGTGCGGGCGCTCCAAACGGAAGAATCGCTCTTCTTATGAACGACGGAAGTTCTAGAACTTTGCTGGAGCCTGTAAAGCCGGTAATTGCGCTTTCGGAATCTGCATCGGCGACAATTGATACGACAAAAAATCTTACGGTAAGATTTACTGTTCTTGCAAACGGACATGTCGATTTAAATAGCATAAAAATCACTCCAGGAGCGATAATAACATCTCTCGTTCAAAATGAGATTTCGGCACAAATTTCTTCATGGCGCTTCAATCAGGATTCTTCTTCGGCAGCTGCAAGTTTTCCGTATAAAATCGAAAAAAGATAGAAAAAAGATAATTTTTTCGGATTGTTCAATACTTTGCTTTTGTTTATAATCGAAGAATGTTAGATGGAATTTCTGCTGTAGCATTTGATATTGACGGAACTCTTTATTCTTCTCCTCAGTTTTATGTGCGGATAATTCCATATTTTTTGAAAAATTTTGCTTTTTACGTAAAATACAATAAAGTCCGGAAAATTTTGCACCATACAGCGCCATTGCCTGATTTTTATGAATATCAGGCACGTCTTTTTTCAGAATTGACCGGTCTTCCAGTTGCCGAATCAAAGAAAAAAATTCAAGAAATTGTCTACGACGGACTTATTCCATATTTTAAGAAAATAAAAACTTTTAAATATGTTGAAGAATCTTTCAAAAAAATAAAAGAGGCCGGTTTCAAAATTGCTATTTTGTCGGATTTTCCTCCGGAGCAGAAGGGCGATTTATGGGGACTTTCTTCTTACTGCGATGTAATTTTGGGAACAGAACGTCTTGGAGCTTTAAAACCTTCAGTTTTTCCATTCGGAATTCTTGCAAATGAACTTGGCTTAAAGCCAGAACAGATTCTTTACGTTGGAAATTCTATAAAATATGATGTATGCGGTTCAAAAAACGCTGGAATGTTGAGCGCGTACATAATGCCGTTTTGGCGGAAAATTTTTCACTGTCCTTTAAAATCTGCCGATATAAATTTTTCAAACTATCGTCAATTGACAGAAATTGTGATAAAATAATTCTATAGAATTCTCTAAAAATTTGCTGATGGCTGTTTTTAGAAAATCCTAAAAATCTTTTCCATAAAAATAAATTATTCAGCTTTGACCGTAATTTTGTGCGGTTTTGAGCATTAAACTTCTAAGATTAAAAAAAGTCTGTTTTTTTGGGTGGGGAAAATGACTCTTCTTGCAATTCTTATTTCTACGGCTGTTGCTGTTGCTGTTGTCTTTGTTTTACATTCGTTGGATAGAGAAAACAATTCAATGAACAAAGTAAAACATTATGCGGATTCTCGTATCAATCAGCTTAATGAATATTTTAAGGAACAAACTTCAAAGTTGAATGGACTTTCGGCAGAATGGGATGCTCATCATACTTCTGCGGCCGCTGCCGTAAAACGAATTGAAAAACAGATTGCGGATTTTCAGAATATAAGCCAGAATTTTGACGGCCAGTTTGATGCAGTTACGAACATTGCAAAAAAAGTCGATGCCTACGGAAAAGCCATTCACGAACTAATGGAAATGACTGACCGTGTTGAAGAAAATCTTCAGGCTGTAAAAAAAGAAAGCGTGATTGTTGAAAAACTCAATGCAAAAATCGAGTCCGGAAAAAAATCCGTTGAGGATTTAGAGAAAAAAATTCCGCAGATTATTACAGAATTCAGAACAAAGAATAATGACAGTCTCAAGGTTCTTGGCGCTGACATGCTTACAAAATTCAACGACAAGGCTTCTCAAATTGAAAAAAATGTTCAGGCTGCGTCGGCTCATTCAGAGCAGATTCTTGATAAAATTGAAAAAGGAATAAAATCTGCTTACGACAATGCGGCTCAAAAAGCGCAGAATCTCGAAGACGCGGCATTCAAAAAACTTACAGAACAGGCAAAGTTTAGGGCAGAGTCGTTTATAAAAAACGTAAATGAACGCACAGAAGAGCTTTTAAAACAGCAGAATTTAAAGATTGCGGAAATTCAAAAATCCCTTGAGCAGAAAAATTCTGCTTTTGCAAATTCAATAAACGAAAAAACTTCAATTCTTGAAGGCGAATTTAGAAAAAAAACGGGAGAGTTTTCTTCAAATCTGAGCGTAAAAACCGAAAATCTTTCAAAATCGCTTGAGTCAAAAATTGCAGCCCTCGAGAATTTGTTCCAGCAGCAGGTTTCTTCTTTTGATAAGCAGATAAAGACTTTTGCTCAAAATACGAGCCAGACGGTTGAAGAAATCAAGTCTGAATCAGAAAGCAACGAAAAAAATCTTGAAAACCTCCGTGAAATTTTTGAAAAACAGACTTCAGAAATTCGTTCACGATATGGAAATTTGTACGAGAAATCGGTTACCGATGCGGACGAAAAAGAACAGGCGGCTTTTGTCCGTTTTCAGGAAATTGCAGAAAAGCACCTTAATACTTACGAAGCGACCGTCGAAGAAAAAATCAACGCAATCGAAAAAAATGTAAATTCCCGCGTTTCTGCCTTGAATCAGGAATTGAATGCTGCGGTTGAACAGATTCAAAAATCAATGTCTGACAGTCAGACAGGAGCGGCCGCAACTGCTCAGACGATTAAAAATGCGGCTGAAGAGGCAAATGAAAAGCTCAAAGGCTTTCAGTCTCAGGCAGACGAAAAAATTGCTGGAATTAACAAAATGCTCAGCGACACCATGACGCGCATTTCTTCGGCATACGACGCAAAGCAGACGGAACTTCTGGCAAATGTTGACAAGCAGCTTGAAGAATACCGCAACAACATGGAATACCGCTTTAACAAACTGCAGACGACGGCAAGCGACATTGATACTTTGGAAAACAATCTCAGAACCGCGCTTGAACGCACTCAAAATTCAGTTGTCTCTGATTTTAACCAGTTTTCAAAAGCTCAGAAAGACCAGCAGTCTCAGTTTGAATCTGCAATCAAACGCAATAATGAAGAAATTACCGTCCAAATTGAAAATCTTGAAAAAGATCTCGATTCAATAAAAGCGACCGCAAGCGACAATGTCAGTGCGACACTTGCTGATTTTGAGATGAAATTTGGCGACGACTTAAAAAAACGCGGGGATTCGATTACAGAAGATTTAAATTCTTGGAAAAATAGCATGGATTCCAAGCTTGCCGTCCTCAGCTCCGAATATGAAAGTTCAAGACGCGAAATTGAAAATCGGCATAACGAAGAATTAAAAAATCAACTTTCAGAAATTTCCGCAAAAAATCAGAGCCAGCTGCAGAATGTGCAGACAGGAATCGAAAATTCCGCTCAGTCTTTGCGTGCCAGAATTGACGAAATCGAACAGTCTGTAAAAGCTTACGCGGACGAGAGCCGGACAAAACTGCACGAAGCGACAGAAGGCCAAGGCAATTTTGTAAAAAATTCGCTTGACGCATATGCTCAGCGGATGGACGGTCAGCTTGAAAAAGCCGAAAAAGATATTCAATCAAGACTTATGGAACTTGCAGAGACTGTAAAAGCCCATGCAGACACAAACCAGAATGGAATTGATGCTATGCTTGGTGAATTCAATGTTTGGCGCGGTCAGTTAAAAAATCAGTTTGATCAGGCAAAAACTATGTTTAGCGACCAGCTGAACGGCGTAAAGGAAAGTTCTGAACAAAAAATTTCTGCTTTTAAGGACGATTTGAATCAAAATATTGAAAATTTCAGGACGGAAACAAAAAACGAACAGCTTGAACTTAGCCAGACGATTGAAAATCTGAAAAAAGATGTTGAAGATTCAATTTCTTCATATAAAGAGCGTTCCGAATCTATTGTTGCGCAGATGAACAAATCTTACGAGGATATGCTCAACGAAACTCAGCGCCGTGTAAAAGAGCAGAGCGCAGATTCTGAAAAGGTTTTGAGGGAACTTCGTACTAAAATTCAGGAAGCAAACGAGGCCAACGACACTCATCAGGCGGAGCTCGTAATGAGAATGCAAAATGACGCCGCTGATTTGCAAACCCGAATGAGCGAAATTGACCGCGAAGTAAAAGCTTTCTCGACACAGATGCAGGTTTATCAAAAAGCGGATCAATTAAAAGCTCAGCTTGAATCGGAACTTGACGAACTCAAAAACGAAATTACCCGTGTAGAAAATTTTCAGACGACCGTAAATGAACTGTCTGCAAGTTTCAATTTAATTCAAAATATGAACGATGATGTCAATTCAAAACTTCAGAAATTTAATAGCGAAAAAATTAGAATTGATGGAATTGAAAAGAACTTTGCAAAACTTGTCGAATTGAGTTCAACAATGGATCAAAAAATCGAAGAACTAAACTCGACAAGTGATCAGCTCACTTCGATTCAGCTTGATGTCAGAAAATTTCAGGAGACTCTCGGAGATATTTCCAACCGTTACGACCGTCTTGAAACAAAGGGCAGCCAAATCGAAGCAATTGCCGGAGAAGTTGATAAAACTTTCGATCAGCTAAAATCGCTAGAACTTCGTCTTAACGATGCAAATCGCCATGTAGATAGTTTCCCTCGCCAGATTGAAGATGTTCAGAAAAATATTGACAGTCTTGTCAGTAACCGTTCAAAAATCAGCGACGCAGTTGAGCAATTGTCATCTTTGCAGAATATCTTGACCGAAACGGAGGAGCGTGTAAAACAAGTTCAGACAGGACGTGAAGGAATTGCCCGTACAGAAACAAGGCTTCACACACTCGAAACTGAAATTGACAAAAAAATGAACCTTCTTCTTGAAATTACAAAACAGGATTTAAAAGAAAATCCAATGGAAAAAGAAGAGGGAATTTCACTGGCGTTGAGAGAATCGGTAATTTCTTTGCACAGAAAGGGCTGGTCAAACGAAGAAATTGCCAAACGGCTTAAGCGCAGCGTAGGCGAAATCGACCTTCTTGTCGAAGGCAACGGTTTTATGAATTAAAAAATGCTACTAAAAATATGAAACTATAGCGGACACAAAAAGTGCCCGCTTTTTTATTATTGCCCGAAAGCAGGTGTGAAATACAGGTTATTTTGAAAGAAGACAGGTAGCCCAGACTTCTACAGCACGGCTTTGTCCTACATCTCCAAGTTTTTCTCCTGTTTTTGCTTTTACAAAAACTTGATTTTTTTCAACATGGAGAATTTTTGCAATCGAGTCGATAACTTCCTGTCTGCGCGGAAGAAATTTTGGTTTTTCGAGGGCAATTACACAGTCAAGATTTTCAAGTTTCCAGCCTTCTAGCGTAATTTTATTCCAAACTGTTCCTAAAAGCATTTTTGAATCTGCGTCTTTCCATTTTTGATCGCTTGGAGGAAAAAAAGAACCAATGTCGCCCATTCCACAGGCCCCAAGAAGAGCGTCCGTAATTGCATGCAGAAGAACATCGCCGTCAGAATGGCCGTCTTCACCAATTTCGCTGTCAAATTTTATTCCGCCAAGCATAAGAGCACGTCCGGCAATAAGCGCATGTTTGTCGTATCCAAGACCGGTCCGAATCATTGTGTTTCCTTTTGTTGTTTCGTTTGATTTTTTCGTATCTATTTCTGACTTTGTAAAAAAGTCTTCTTTATATGTAATTTTTTTATTTTTAATGTCGCCGTCTACGATTTTTACCTTTCCCTCAGGAACAAATAAATCCCAAATTTCAGTGTCGTCTGTGTATTCTTTTTTTGTTTTTTTTGCTTTTTTATGCGCTTCGACAAGTTCATTCAGCATAAAAACCTGCGGAGTTTGAACAGCTGTTAATTGACTTCGCACCAGATGCCGTCTTATAAAGCCATTTTCATCAATTTCGTTCTGAGTGTCTGTAGGTTGAATCCCTGGAGCAGAGGCGCCGTATTTTTGAACTGCGGTAAAAGTTGAATTGATTATTTTTTCTGAAACAAAAGGCCGTGCGCCGTCGTGTATAAATACAATTGGATTTGAATTTGGAAAATTCGTTTTTATTTTCAGCAGGGCGTTAAAAACGCTAGCCTGTCTGCTTTCTCCTCCTGGAACAAAAACAAATTCTGTGTTACTTGCAATTCTATTAAGCTCTTTATCTTTAAAAAGAGCGTTTTTGCATTTTTCTTCTGCGAGTTTTAAAAGTTCCGTATTTTCTTGATTTGGAAAAGTTACAGCCACAGCAGAAAATGGGAAAACTCTTAAAAAAGCCTTTACAGCGGTAGAAAGTACGGTTCCAGATTCTAGAGGAAGATATTCTTTTTTTATGCCGCCCATTCGGCTTGAAGAACCGGCAGCAACAACAATTAGCGCCAGTTCTTCGTTTGAACGGCTAATCTTCGTCATCATCTCCATCGTCGTCTGAGTCAGAATTGTCAGAGTCATCGGAATCGTCAGAGTTATCATCGTCGCTCATAGAACCTGAAGAGCCGCCGAGCTCATCTCCGAATTCATCATCGTCATCGTCGTCGTCAATCTGAATCGCTTTCTTTTCATGAAGAGCATTGAGCGGTTCGAGCTTTGCATGGAGCATAGATTCAACTTCTTTTGATGAAATTCCAAATGCAATTGCAATTTCGTCTGCCAAAAGTTTGCGTGCAGTATCGTAAAGTTTGCGTTCCTGAATCGGCAACTCTTTTACCTTTGAGCGGTGATAAAGAGTGCGGACAATATTTGTAATATCTTCAATGCTTCCTTTTTTAAGGAGATTCAAGTTGTCCTGATAGCGCTGTTTCCAATCAGAAGTGACAGATTCTACCGGCTGACCTAAAAGTTCAAGTGATTTTTGAGCTTCGTCAGCAGAAACGATTTTTCTAAGTCCAAGTTTTTCAGAATTTGCAACTGGAACCATTACAATCATATCCGAAACTTCAAGATAAATTCTGTAATACTGAACGGTCAAGTCGCCGTTTTTTCTTTCAAAAATTTCTTTGACTTCACCAACACCCTGTGAAGGGTAAACTATTTTTTCATTAAGAGAAAATTGTGTACTCATAGTATATTATTATATCACAAAATTTTAGAAAATGGAACATCAAAAAAAATCAGTTTTTAGCCCCTCGCACTACAAAATTGAAAGAATGGGAAATAGTTGCTTTTTTTTAGTGGGGGGGGGTACAATAACAGCTAAATGTTAAACTGCAATGAATTATCTGGTGACATTTAATTGGATTGCGGCGAAGACGAAGAATATCTATTAAGCGGACCTCCGTGCTTGGAAGTTTCGAGGAGAAAAGAAAAAAATGAAAACTGTAAAAAATTTTTCGATTGCATTGTTTGCATTATTTGTTTGTTGTTTTACAAGCTGTGTTTCAACACAGGCTGAACCATCTGCATTTGAATCACAGACAGGCGTTGCATTAGTTGTTCCAATGAGAGTATTTACATGGGTAAAAGCTGATGGGGCAAAAACATTTATGAAAGATTATTCATCTGGAAAAATTACGTTTGATTATTCAGCAGAAAATGATTTTATCGTAAAAGCAGAGAAAATTGATGGAATCTTAAAAACGACATGGGGAAAACAATTTACAGATAATGGAGAGAATATTCGTTCTCTTATAATAACTGCATTTATTTCTTTATGTTATTCAATGGACAATAATAAAGATGGCATTGATGCGGCTTTTGATGTAATGGATCAGATTTTTTCTGATAATATGTATGCGGCGCGAATCGATTCCTTAATGCCAAGTTTAAAAAACGGTCTTAATGCATATAAAACGAAAAAAGACTGGGCAAGCTATAAAGCAGAATATTTTTCTATACAAGACAATACTTTTGTTGTAAAAAAGTAAATGTATTATAAAAATATCCTTAATTTGTGTTTTTTGGACTTGGGCCGATAATTTATTGAAAATTTTCAACAGATTTCTGGCCGAGTTTACTGCGTAAACAACGCAGTGTCGTAGCACGGGAATGATATTTAAATTGCCATTCTTACCAAAACTCGATATTTAAGTAAAATAGAATATAAAAAAAATGTGTTTGCGATGGTGAAAATTTATCGTATAACACATTTTTTTTTCGTTGAAAAACTTTTCGCACTAAAAGTCTACTTATAAGCGCTTGCTCATATTTTTAACTCCTTCGTGATTGTGATTTTTTTTCAAAACCTGTAAAATACTTGAACATCGCTAAAAAAATCAGTTTTGTTATTTTATTCAGGAACAGTTATGGTTATTGAATTAAAAAATCTTGATAAAGTTTACAGAGGAGAGAATTCGCCTGCGGTTCATGCTGTAAACAAGGTGAATCTTCATATTCCTTCAAATCAGATATTTGGAATTATCGGAAAATCAGGCGCCGGAAAATCAACATTGGTACGTTTAATAAGTCTTTTGGAAAAGCCTGATTCTGGAGAAGTTTGGTACAACGACGAAAGAGTAGATAATCTTTCGGAAAAAGAACTGATTGCCCGTCGCCGAAGAATTGGAATGATTTTTCAAAATTTCAATCTGTTTTCGAGCCGTACAGCCGAACAGAACATTGCTTATCCTTTGGAAATCTGCGGAACGCCAAAATCAGCAATAAAAAAACGAAGCGCAGAACTTTTGGAGTTAGTTGGGCTTTCGGACCGTGCAAAATCGCCTGTAAGTAAACTTTCTGGCGGACAAAAACAGAGGATTGCGATTGCCCGCGCGCTTGCGAATAATCCAAGCATTCTTTTTTGCGATGAAGCAACTTCCGCCCTCGATCCGCAGACCACTCATCAGATATTAAATTTAATCCGCGAAATTCAGAAAAAAATGAACCTGACGGTTGTTATGATTACTCATCAGATGGAAGTTGTGCGAGATGCCTGTTCTCAGGTTGCAGTCGTGCACGAAGGCCGGATTGTTGAACAAGGCAGCGTAGAAGAAATTTTTATAAGGCCAAAAACGGATGTTACAAAGGATTTTCTTTCAAGAATTTCTGTTCAACAGGACGAAAACAAAAAAGAATTTGTCCGCTGGAGCCTAGACGGCGGGCAGTACGAACTTCATTTTATCGGTGACAAAACCGATTCTACGACGCTTTCTCAGCTTGCAAAAAAATTTAACATCGACTTTAATGTGCGTGCCGGGGGAATTCAGTCGGTTCAAGGCAAAAAAGTCGGAAAAATGCTGGTCGATTTTATTGGCGAAGAATCAGAAATCAGCCGTGCAATAGAATATCTTAACAAAAACGGTATCGAGGTAGCAAAAAATGTCTCAAATATTTGAATTAGTTGGAATTTCAACTCTTCAGACTCTGCAAATGGTGTTTTTTTCGACACTTTTTGCTGTTATGATTGGTTTTCCGCTCGGAATCCTGCTTTTTATAACAAGTTCGACAGGGATTATGCCAAAACATCTTTTTAATATGATTTTAAGCCGCATAATCGACGTTCTGCGCTCTTTCCCTTTTGTAATTTTAATGATTGTTCTTCTTCCGTTTACTCGTTTTGTTCTTGGAACCGCAATTGGAACTTCAGCAACGATTATGCCTCTCAGTCTTGCGGCCGCACCTTTTGTTGCCCGTGTAATCGAAACCGCGCTTATCGAAATTGATCCTGGCGTAATTACCGCGGCACGGGCAATGGGCTCAACAAACTGGCAGATTATCCGAAAAGTTTTAGTGCCGGAAGTTTTGCCGTCGGTAGTCAGCGGAATTACACTTACAATAATCAATTTGATTTCATATTCAGCAATGGCAGGAACTTTAGGCGGTGGCGGTCTTGGCGACCTTGCAATTCGTTACGGTTATCAGCGTTTTAGAACAGACATAATGCTTGCTTCCGTAGTTGTAATAATTTTGCTTGTTGCTTTGATTCAGTTTGCAGGAACAAAACTTTCAGAAAGAATTCTTAAAAAAAGATAGAAAAATAGAAAAAAGGGCGCCACCCGCTTTCGCGGGTCGGAGTACTACAGGCTCGGTAACCCTTGGTGCCTTTGCACCGGCTTCGCCGCCTTCCGTGTTCCTGGCGCATAGCAGCTTATTGCAGTTCATTTTGCATCAACTGAACAAAAAGATATATTTTTTTGTAAACTTCCACACCAAGCTGGTTAATCGGATGTTCTGCAAAACGGTCCAGTTCTTTCCAGTTCATCACAATTTCACCTTTCGGCTTTTGATGGTCTTCGATTACAGATTTTAAAATCTTCGCAAAGCTAATCATGGATTTTGTCGTGTTTACAAGATACTCTCTTGCCAAAGAGTTTATGTCGCGCAAAGTTGTTTTGATAATGTTATTCGCCTCTCTGTCGCGGTCTGCCCTTGGCAAAAGTGTCTTTATTTTTATTCCGATTTCGGCTTCTTCGTTTAATTTTCCGTCAAACTGTGTAATTTCATCGCTTGCTTCAAACATCTGGTGGTAACTATTGCTCATTTCTGTAGAAAGCTCCGGCAAAGTCCATTTTCCGCGGATTAAGACAAGGTCTGCATATTCTCGCACATCGCGCTTTACAAATTCGACAAGGAAGGCTTTTAAATAATTCAAAGGTTTTGCATATTCAAAACTTCCAAGATTTTTTCGTTCAAGCGGAGCGCTTCCTGCTTCTGTATAATTTTTTAAAATAACAATTGAATCCGTATTAAAGATTTGCACTAAAAGACTGTCAATTTTTGAATTTTTCTGTTCATTTTCAAGTTTTTTTATAGTGCCTGCAGTCTGAGTTTTTGTTGATTCGATAAAAGATTCGACGATGTGTTCTTGTTTTACCGCAGAATCCGTTGCATAAGCAGGGGTTTTTGTCGTAAGTTCAATCATCATGTCAAAAACACGTGTGTCCCGCAGCTGCTTTAACTTTTGTACGATTTTGTTCCACTGATTTGGCTTAACAGGTTCGACGCCACGCATAGTTTTAAACATTGTCATTAAATCGTTCCATTCTTCGTCCAATGGCAATGAATTTAAAATTTCTGCAAAATTTTTAAGGTCTTCGGCAATGTATGCGCCTTCGATTGGTTCAAGCTTTGGAGCCCTGTTAAATTCGCCTTCTCTCAACGTTGAATCAAATTTTTTTAACAGAAAATAAAAGTCATAAAGACAAAACGATTTAAATCCAACGAGCTTTGTGTAAAGCGAGTCAATCGAATTTATTTTATCAGCATCAAATTCACCCAAGAAATTTTCAAGATCCTGCTTAAGTTTCACCTTTAATTTTTCAAAAGGCACATTTTTTGAAAAAGCCAAAATCGATTCTTCAGAAAAATTTTCTGACAATTTTTTTTGGGATTCTGTCAGAGAAAAATCAATTACGATATTTTTGTAAAAATTAGGATTTGGCTGGCTTTGAAAAAACGACTGGGCTGGAGAAATAATCTTGTAAATGTCATAGAAAAATTTTCCAAACTGAGGAAGAACCTGATCGGAACCAGCTTTGTAAAATTTATAGCCTGACCGCGAAAGATTTTTTGCAATAATTTTTAATTGTCTGTTTTTTTCGGCTTCTGGATCGTTGCCGCCAAAAATCGAAGAAATGAATTTTTGGAAAAAAGACAGTCCTGAATTCTTTGTCATACTTTAAATATGAATAAATCAAGGTTATATGTCAAGTTGATTTAAGCAAATAAAATATACTAGACATAGATTGTCTAGACAATTGTGTATTGAACGAGCAGAAGGCGCAGAAGCTCACGGTTTTTTACACCAAAAAGTTTATAAAGGTACTGCATTTCTTTTTTTATTGTTGATTCGCTTGTAATAAGTTCTTCTGCAATTTTTTTGAAATTGAAGTTAGTGCTGAGCGTGTAATGTATGCACGAAATCTGTCTTTCTGAAAGTCCCATTTCTTTTAAATTAAGTACGGAACCTTTTTGCGGCAATGAGATTTCTGGAGCAAAACCCGGAACATCGACATCTTTAAAAAGAAAACTGAGCCGTTCTTGCAGCATAAAATACAAAAGAAAGTAACATCCCATTTCAAAAGAAGCAAATGCAACGTAATAAATTATATCTGTAAGAGAATTTCTATATTCAAAAGAAATCATGCTTATAAGAATTACCGCTGCAATTGCGAATTTTATCTTAAAGTGGGACTTTGCATATCCGCCAGCACAAAAAAATGCAAAAAAGTTGATGTAAAGTGTAATTCCTACAACTGGAAAACCTGTAAAGATTAGGTTTATTGTTTCGAGCAAATACAAAAAGAACAAAAACCAAACTTGATTAGGTATAAAAAGATAAACGATTGTAGCTGCAAGCGTAAAAATATTGATTGCAGGAACTAATATGTTGGTATAAGGATAAAAAAAAGATTCTGTAAATGGAGGATGATCCACTCCCTGATAAAAATTATTGAATGTTCCAATGGCTGCAAAAATCATACCGAGAATATCGAGTATTTTATAAGGTTTTAATTCTTTTTTTGTATAAGTCCGCACATTTTTATTATAAAACATACGAAAAAAAAACTCAAATTTTTCGTTCTTTTATTCAATATAATGGTATCTTTGGATATTTTTTGAGTATCTTTGGATAAATCGCACAAAGAATGGGGATTAAAAGTTCATTTTTTTGTAACGCTTTGTTATACTTCTTATTGTAAGATAACTTAATTTGATTTACAGCAAGCAAAGTTCGGAGAAAAATGTAAAAAAGTTTTGTAGGAGAAGTTTTTTTTGCAATTGACAGCAGATTGATTTTTTTGTGTGTGGAGTTTTTCAATCTTAAGTCACATAAGGTTTCTGTATATATGCGGAAACCTTATTTTTTTATGTGCGCCTTTTTCTTGCATAAAAAAAACTGCCCGGAAAAGCAATTGACGCTTTGTTTTCGGACAGTTTGTTTAAAATAAAAATCAAAATTACAGGACTGTATATTCTGTTTTCCATAGCTTGTGCAAGTTGCAATATTCGTAAGCTGCGATGATTTTTTCGTCTGGAAGGATTGCAAACTCAGCTTCAGGCTTATCTCCAGAATTTAGCATTTTTTGATAAATTCCCTTGTCTGTCTGAAGAACAATCCATTCGATGTAATGTTCTGGAAGTGAAGGGTGGAGTGTTTCTCCGACGGTTACTGTGATTTTCTGTTTGTCGGTGGTTACGACTGGAAGATGTTTTTCTTTTGCACCGTCTGTTGTTCCTGGAATAAGCGGTTTCATAGGCTGTCCACAACATATTGTTTCGACCCCAGAATCTTTTACGATTGAAATGATTTTGCCACAATGCGGACAATAAAAAAATTTCAGCTGCATTTTTACCTCCTGTAAAAGTCAAGATTAAAACTTCAGTTTAAAGATTGACTTTTTAAGTTGTCTCGCAACGAAGTGAGAAACAACAGATGATAAGAAAGTTTGCAACGCAAACTTTTAAAGATAAAAATATCCTAGTAATTTAAGGATAACACATAAAAAAAATAATGAAAGTTTTTTTTAGTTAATTTGAAAAAAAATTGTTTGACAAATTAAGAAAGAAGATACAAAATGATACTTGACTGATATTCTAGTATATTAGGATAAGATTTTTGGAGGAATTCAACATGAAAAAAACTTTAGTTGCTGCGACTTGCGTTTTGCTTGCTGCTGGATTGGCTTTGACAGGATGCAAAGAAAAAAAAGCCGAAAAAATGGTTCTCCGTTATGCAGAAAACCAGGCTCAGGATTATCCTACAACAAAGGCTGCTTACAAATTTGCTGAACTTGTAGAACAGAAGACAAATGGAAGAATTCACATTGACGTTTACCATGGCGGACAGTTAGGTGATGAAAAGGCCGTAATTGAACAGCTTCAGTTTGGTGCTATTGACTTTACACGTGTTTCTATTTCGCCATTGAGCGAATTTGAAAAATCGCTCAACGTTCTTCAGCTTCCATATCTTTATAAAGACGCAAGCCAAATGTGGCGTGTTCTTGACGGAGAAATCGGAGAAAAGTTCCTTAACTCGATGGACAAAAATAACTTGGTAGGTCTTTCTTGGTTTGATGCAGGAGCAAGAAATTTCTACGACTCAAAACGCCCAATCACAAAACTCAGCGATATGAAAGGTCTTAAGATTCGTGTTCAGGAATCTCAGCTTATGATGGGAATGGTTGCTGCTCTTGGTGCAAGTGCTACTCCTATGGCTTACGGTGAAGTTTATTCTGGACTTCAGACAGGAGTTATCGACGGAGCTGAGAACAATTGGCCTTCGTACGATTCAGTTTCTCACTACGAAGTCGCAAAATACTACGTTCTTGACGAGCACACGCGCGTTCCAGAAATGCAGCTTGTTTCTAAGCTTACTTGGGACAAATTCTCTGATTCTGACAAGGCGATTATCAAAGAATGTGCAAAAGAGTCTGCAAAACTTGAACGTGAGCTTTGGGCTGCTAAGGAAAAGGTTTCTGAGGAAAAAGTTCGTGCGGCAGGCTGTACAATTACAGAACTTGAACCTGGAGAAAAAGAAAAATTTCAGGCTGCAATGGCTCCTTTGTATGCACAGTTTGGCGCTGGTTACGAAGATGTAATAAAAAACATTCAGGCTCAGTAATTTTTGATTGAATAAAGGGCAGGTTTTTGCTAAAAACGTAAACTTGCCTTTTTTTTAGATTTTTATAACTAATATTTTAGTATATTAGTTAGGTTTAAAAAGGTTTTATTATGGTTTCAATTGTTGAAAAAATAAAGAATTTTTTTGCGTCTGCTCCGGCTGAAATTTGCAAACCTGGATACAACGTTCTTGAAAAAATTATTTCAGGCATAACTTTTGTTTTTGACTGCATCTACAGAGTTCTGCTTGAATTTGCAAAACTTGTTATCCTTGTAATTGTAATTATTGTAAGCTGCCAGGTTTTTGGACGACTTGTGCTTCATAAGTCGATTATGTGGTCAGAAGAAGTTGCTCTTCTTTTGATGGTTTGGACAGCATTTATTGCAATGGCAATTGGTGTTGAAAAAGAGCTTCATATTGCTATTACACTATTTTTTGCTATGCTTCCAAAAAAAATTCAGTTTGTTATTTCTAAAATAAACACTTTGGCAACAATTTTCTTTGGATATATTCTTTTTTTCTATGGAATAAAACTTGTAAAGATGACTTGGGCAAGCACTTTGCCTGCAACACAATGGCCGGCTGGAACCGCTTACTGCATGATGCCTGTTGCCGGAAGTTTCATTATTTATTTTGCGCTTACGGATTTATTCGGCTTAAAAAAATATCGGCATTCGATTATTGAAGGAGAATCTTCTGGTGGAAAAACCGACCAGCAGATTATTGAAGAAATGCGTGCCTGCAACACAATTGGAGGTGAGACAAATGTATGACCCAACTATAGCTATCTGGCTTTTACTTGGAACTTTTGTTCTTTTTATCTTGATAAAAATGCCGGTAACATTTGCGCTTGCCGTTTCATCGTGCATTACGCTTGTTTATGTCCACATTCCGCTGATGGCTTTCATTCAGCAAATGGGAAAAAGCATAAATTCGTTCAGTTTGATGGCGATTCCATTCTTTATTCTTTCGGGCGAAATTATGGGCGCGGGCGGAATTTCAGACCGTCTTTTAAAGGCTGCGAACGCGATTGTCGGAAGATTCAGAGGCGGACTTTCATACGTGAACGTTCTTGCTTCAATGTTCTTCGGCCATCTTTCAGGCTCGGCTGTAGCTGATGTCTCATCTCTCGGCTCGATTGAGATTCCGATGATGGTGAAAGGCGGCTACGACAGAGATTTTTCTGTTGCAGTTACTGTCGCGACATCTTGCCAGGGCGTTCTGATTCCTCCAAGCCACAATATGATTATCTATTCAGTGGCGGCTGGTGGAGTTTCTGTAGGCGCGCTTTTTATGGCAGGACTTTTGCCTGGAATCACGCTTGGAATTCTGTTCCTTGTTGTCTGCGGAATTATGAGTGTTATCCGCCACTATCCGAAAGGAGAAAAAATCGGTTTAAAACAGGCTTTAAAGATTTGTCTTGATGCAATTCTCGCATTGTTCACTGCGGTTATCATTCTTGTCGGCGTTACAGCTGGCTGGTTCACTGCGACAGAGTCGGCGGCGATTGCCTGCATTTACGCGTTCATAATCTCGGTTTTCGTCTACAAAGAGCTAAAAATCTCGATGATGCCGAAACTTTTGATGAACACTGTAAAAACGCTCGCAATGGTTTTCTCTTTGATTGCGGCGGCTGGCGGATTCGGTTATCTTCTCGCGCTTTTGAAAGTTCCGACAATCATCACGACTGCTCTTCTTTCAATCAGCGAGAACAAGGTAGTTCTTCTGCTTTTGATTAACATAATGCTGCTTCTTCTTGGCTGTATTATGGACATGGCTCCGCTTATTTTGATTGTGACTCCGATTATTGCGCCTGTCGTTCATAACGTTGCAGGAATGAGCCTTGTTCAGTTTGGCGTTATGCTCATATTCAACCTTGCAATTGGACTTTGCACTCCGCCTGTCGGCTCTGCCTTGTTTGTCGGCTGCGGCGTCGGAAAAATCAGCATCGAAAAGACGACAAAGGCAATGATTCCGTTCTATCTGACGATGATTGCAGGTCTTATGCTTGTAACTTTTGTACCTGATGTTTCTTTGTTCCTGCCGAAGCTGCTCGGATATGCAGTGTAAGTAATAAGTAAATGGAAAAATCGCTTTTATGCGATTTTTGAGGAACAGTGCCGTCTTCGGACGGCATTTCACTTAATGCTTTGTATAAAACAAAAAAAAACGAGGAAACGCTATGAAAATGACTTTGAGATGGTACGGGCCGGGATTTGATTCTGTAACGCTTGAGCAAATCAGGCAGATTCCGGGCGTAAAAGGCGTAATCACGACGCTGTACGATGTTCCAGCCGGCGAGGAATGGACATGCGAAAGAATAAAGAATCTAAAGGAAACTGTCGAAAAATCAGGACTTGAAATTTCAGGAATTGAAAGCGTAAATGTCCACGACGCGATAAAAATCGGGAGCCCTGACCGCGACAAATACATTGAAAACTACATAAAATCGCTTGCCGCGCTCGGCGAAGAAAATATCCACATGGTCTGCTACAACTTTATGCCGGTTTTCGACTGGACACGCACCGACCTTGCGAAAAAACGTCCGGACGGTTCGACGGTTCTCGCATACGACCAAAAAGTTGTGGACTCAATCGACCCGCAGACTTTTTTTGACAAGACAACAGACAATTCAAACGGCTTTGTAATGCCGGGCTGGGAGCCGGAGCGTCTCTCAAAAGTAAAGGAACTTTTTGCGGCATATAAAGACGTAACTTCTGAAAAACTTTTTGAAAATCTCGTTTACTTTCTGAAGGCAATCGGGCCTGTCTGCGAGAAATACGACATGAAAATGGCGATTCATCCTGACGACCCTGCATGGCCGGTTTTCGGGCTTCCGCGCATAATAACCGGAAAAGACACAATTCTAAAAATGCTCCGCGCCGTTGACAAGGAATACAACGGTATCACGCTCTGCATGGGAAGTCTCGGAACAAACCCGAAAAACAATATTCCTGAAATAATGCGCGCCTGCAAAGGAAGAATTCACTTTGCGCACATAAGAAATCTTCATCATTTTGCGCCGGGAGTTTTTGAGGAGGCGGCCCATCTTTCATCAGACGGCAGCTTTGATATGTACGAGGCTGTAAAGACTCTTTACGAGACAGGTTTTGACGGCCCTGTTCGTCCAGATCACGGAAGAACAATCTGGGGCGAAAAATGCATGCCGGGCTACGGACTTTACGACCGCGCGCTTGGAGCAATGTACATTCAGGGGCTTTTGGAAGCTGTGGAAAAATCGCAGAAAAAATAATGGGAGCTGGCTAAAGCACACGTCCTGCCTGCGGCAGGGATGCTGCGTGCAAGCACGCTGCGAGTTTTGTCAGCGCAAAACTCGGAATATTGAACTGTGTGCTAAAGCACACGTCCTGCCTGCGGCAGGGATGGGAGCCACGCGAAGCGTTCAAAATTGACGGCAGTTTTACTGCCGCCGGTTTTGAATGTAGCGAATAGCGAAATGGCGGACAGCCCGGTTTTTGTGCAGTGGAACGGAACAAAAAGCCGCCCAAATCTGCAAAACGTTTTCAATCGTGCTGTAATTTTTGGAGAATATTATGAAAAACCAAGAGAATTCTGTTTATGGAGTGTTGAGAGAAAAAATTCTTAGTTTGGAATTAAAACCGGGGCAGGAACTTAACGTAAATCAGCTTGCTAATGAAATGAATGTTTCCCGTTCTCCAATCCGCGATGCTCTTTTAAGGCTTTCTCTTGATAAACTGGTTGATGTTTTTCCTCAAAAAGGCACTCGTGTTGCTTTTTTGGACAAAGATATTATCAAACAGGAAAGATTTTTGCGTATTACGCTTGAACTTGGCGTTCTGAAAGTTTTTATGGAAAGCCTTGACGAAAATAAACGAAAAATCTGCGCTACGAAATTACAGGCGCTTCTTCTTGAACAGCATGCAAGCCTTTTGGATGGAAATAAAAAAGCTTTTTTGCAGAAAGACGATGAGCTGCATCATTTTTTTTATTCGGAGACGAAAAATGAATGGCTTTGGAAAGTTCTTGATTCGCACACGGGAAACGATCATCGCATACGAATTTTGAGTTACAATGCCGAAAGAATTGCGAATGACGTGGAAAAAGAGCATATTGAGCTTGTCAAGGCGATTGAAAACGGAGATGCGGAACTTGCCTGCAAGGTTGATGAAGAGCATATGCAAGTTCTTTCTGATTTGCTTGAAGATATGAATAAAAATTATCCTGAATATTTTAGCTCTTAGATGATTTTTTTTTGCGAAAATTGAAATTTTGAAAGAATAAAGACAAAAAGTAAAAACGAGAAAAAAACAGACTGTTAGTCGGACAGCTTGGATATAAAAGGCGGAATTTGCCGCAAATATTTATGGAGGATTATTTTATGAAACTGAACTTAAACGAAATTAAAGACGGCTCAAAATGGAACGGCTACAAACTGCCGAAATTCGACCCGAAAAAAATTGCAGAAAATACAAGAAAAAATCCGGAGTGGATTCACTTTGGAGCAGGAAATATCTTTAGAATTTTTCCTGCAGCCTTGGCTCAAAAACTTTTGAACGAAGGTTTGATGAATACTGGAATTATTGCCGGCGAATGTCACGATCCTGAAATTGTTGAAAAACTTTTTAAGCCGCATGACAATTTGACTCTTGGAGTTACACTAAAAGCCGACGGTTCTATCGAAAAAGAAATCATAGCTTCTGTCGTTGATTCTGTCTGTGTCTATCCTGAATTTAAGGATGACTGGGAGACAGTGCTTGCGGCATTTAAAAATCCAAGCCTTAAAATGCTTTCGTTTACTATTACAGAAAAAGGTTACGCTGTTACTTCTTCTGACGGAAAATTGATTGGACAGTATGAGCATGATTTTGCCAATCCGCCTGAAAAAGCAGAAATGTTCTTGTCTAAACTTACAGGACTTTTGCTGGAACGCTTTAATGCCGGAAAACTTCCTCTTGCTTTGGTTTCTATGGACAACTGTTCTCATAACGGAGAAAAACTTTCGGCTGCTGTTTTAAAAATTGCAGAAAACTGGCAGAAAAAAGGCTTTGTTCCTTCTGAATTTATTGATTATCTAAAGGATGAAACAAAAATTGCTTTTCCTTGGACTATGATTGATAAAATTACGCCTCGCCCAAATTCTAAAGTCGCGGAAATGCTTAAAAAAGACGGTTTTGAAGAGACTGAGCTGATTGTAACTTCAAAAAACACTTACTGCGCAACTTTTGTAAATGCCGAAGAAACTCAGTATCTTGTAATTGAAGACAAATTTCCTAATGGCCGCCTGCCTTTGGACAAAGCCGGAGTTTATTTTACAGACCGCGAAACTGTAAATAAAGTCGAAAAGATGAAAGTCTGCACCTGTCTAAATCCTCTGCACACCGCTCTTGCTCTTTCTGGATGCCTCTTGGGATTCAATTTGATTTGTGACGAAATGAAAGACAAAGACCTTAAAAAAATGGTCGAAATTTTGGGCTATAAAGAAGGATTGCCTGTTGTAGTTGATCCAAAAATTATAAAACCGAAGACTTTTATTGATGAGGTAATCGAAAAACGTCTGCCAAATCCGTTTATGCCAGATACTCCTCAGAGAATTGCAACCGATACTTCACAAAAACTTTCGATTCGCTTTGGAGAAACCGTAAAAGCATATCTTGCAAATCCAGAACTCAATGTAAAAAGTCTGAAAATTTTGCCTATGGTTTTTGCGCTTTGGCTTCGCTATCTTCTTGGAATTGATGATAATGGAAAAGAATTTGAGCTTTCTCCTGATCCGCTTCTTCCAGATGTAAAAAATGAACTTTCAGGAATTTTAATTGGCAAAAATGATGAAACTAAAGTTGAAGAAAAAATCAAAAAACTGTTAAAAAATGAAAAGATTTTTGGCTTTGACGTTGTTTCTTCTGAATTGTACGGAAAAGTAAAATCTTATTTTATGGAAATGATAAGTGCAAACGGAAAAGTCCGCGAAGTGATTTCGCACGCAGTTGAAAACTAAAATGCTTTTCGCAAAATAAAAGGCTATGCGATAAGGTTTTAAACTTTGAAGTGCACCTCTAAATTTGGACATAAAGTTCAATTTTGGAGGTGCATTTTTTATTTGCAGTTAATTCAATTTTTACTGAATTATTTTACAAATTCTTTTTTCAAGAAGTCCAAATCAAGTTCTGGATAAAGGACGAATTTGCTCAAAAGTGTCTGAACGCGTTTTGAAGCGGCTTCCTTTACGCTTTCGTCAAGAACAATCTTGAGTTTTGCAGGTTTTCCGTCTTTTGTTACGCCCGGCTTTGTTCCTTTGAGAACCATATCGATAATCGCAGCGACTTCTTTCATCTCGCCTTCTTTCATTCCTAAAGTTGTGAGCGCTGGAGTTCCGAGACGAAGACCTGAAGTGTACCATGCGCCGTTCTTGTCATATGGAAGCGCGTTCGCGTTTGTTGTTACACCGGCCTGGAAAAGTGCCGCCTCAGCCTGCTTTCCTGTCAGTCCGTAAGAAGTGATGTCCGCAAGCATGAGATGGTTGTCCGTTCCGTTTGTCTGCAGGCGGACTCCCAAGTTCTGAAGCTCTTTTGCAAGTGCCTGTGCGTTTTTCTCAACCTGATGAGCGTAGTCCTGATATTCTTTTGTGTTCGCTTCTTTGAAAGCGATTGCCTTTGCAGCCATTACATGCGGAAGAGGTCCGCCGAGAACCATCGGGCAGCCCTTGTTCACATAGTCCTCAAATTCTTTCTTGCAGAGAATCATAGCTCCGCGAGGGCCGCGCAAAGTCTTGTGTGTTGTTGTTGTTACAACGTCTGCCCATTTTACCGGGTCAAAATCTCCAGTGAATACTTTTCCTGCAACGAGACCTGCAAAGTGCGCCATATCCACCATGAGAACGGCTCCGCACTTGTCTGCAATTTCGCGGAAGCGTTTGAAGTTGATTGCGCGCGGATAAGCTGAATAACCTGTCAAAAGGATGAGCGGCTTAACTTCCATCGCCTGCTTTTCGATTGCGTCGTAGTCAAGAAGTCCTGTCTCCTTGTCAACTCCGTAAGGATGGCTTTCAAACATGCGGGCAGAAATGTTCATTTTGTAGCCATGTGTTAGATGTCCGCCGCAAGAATAGTCGAGCCCCATGAGACGCTGGTTTCCGAAGCGGTGTCGAAGCTCGTCAAACTGCTCCGCTGTAAGGTCGTTTAATGATTTTACGCCAAGCTCCTGCAAGGTTGGAGTCTCAACCTTTGCCGAAAGAATCGCCCAGTATGCAACAAGGTTTGTGTCTGCTCCAGAGTGAGGCTGAACGTAAGCGTAGTCCGCGCCGAAAAGCTCTTCCGCTTCGCGCGCCGCCGTCATCTCAACTGCGTCAACATTCACGCAGCCGCCGTAGTATCTGTGCTCCGGGTAGCCTTCAGCGTATTTGTCCGTGAGAAGGTTTCCCATTGCCGCCTGAACAGCAAGCGAGCTGTAGTTTTCAGACGCGATCAGCTTGAGGTGGCTTCGCTGGTTTTCAATCTCGTTTACAATATCAGCGGCGATTGATGGATTTACAGAAGCAACCTGCTGAAGATTTGCTACGTAAGCTGTCATTGCAACGTTTGGTTTCCCGTTACAAGAAGAAAGGTAATTTTCCAATGGTGTAGCCATTTTTCGCTCCCAATAAAAAGTCAAGATTAAAACTTTAGTTTTAGGATTGACTTTTTAGGTTGTTTCGCAACGAAGTGAGAAACAACAGATGATAAGAAAGTTTGCAACGCAAACTTTTAAAGATAAAAGCAGACGCCATTTTCGGCTGTTTTTATCTTACCTCATATAAAAAAAGGCATAACGCCTGCAACAGTCCTTTAGTCACAGCCATCGTGCCCATTTTTGCATAACAAAAAATTTTAGAATAATGATATTGAAATTCTGCTGTTTTATCAATTGAATTTTGTCTTATTTTCTTGATTTTTGCGCAAACTTATTCGCCTTGTGTAACTTTTGCAAGCGAAAAAATGTTTTTTATGTAATTTGATTGTTTACAGTTTTTAAAAATGATATAGTGAGAATGTTATGACTAAAAGAATGAATTGTACAGTCGGCAGTTTTGCCACGATTTTTTTTATTTTGCCATTGTTTTTTTCTTGCGGTTCTGTGCCTAAAGAAATTCCTGAAATGACTTCGCAGGAATTGATTCAAAATGGACAGACGAATTTTGAAAACGGAAATTATAAAGCAGCTCTTGCTTATTACAACACTGCCGTTGAGCGTTTTTCTGATTGGACTAATGTTTATATTGAAGCCCGTTATGAAATCGGACATGTTTTTATGAAGCAGAAAAAATACAATCTTGCAGAACCAATTTTTAACGAGCTTTTGGATATTTATAAAAATTCAACGCCGGGAACTTATCCTGCCGCCTATAAAAAACTTGCAGAAATTGAACTTGCAAAAATTCCGCACAAAAAGGCTGAATAGATTTTTTTTACGAAAAACTTACGCCCGATCGTAGCCATGCGAAGCAGCAGGTGTGATTGTTTTTTATAAATTCGTTTTATAAATAGCTTGAATTTCGAGTTTTGATAAGAACAGTACTTTAAGTGTCATTGCCGTGCT
>ERZ808278.382-NODE-382-length-31230-cov-4.991660_pt1 | contig 31230 bp, 20 predicted proteins | sample MGYA00521239_ERZ808278 | MGnify/ENA primary metagenome ERZ808278 (study PRJEB31516, sample SAMN03275600) | gut metagenome | biome: mammalia-associated habitat; material: feces | host: Papio cynocephalus | place: Kenya | collected 2012-07-17 ... | reverse complement strand
ACCCCGCCGACCTCACGCCGACAACTACGGTATTTTTACGGTAGATACACGGTAGATACACGGTAGATACACGGTAGATAATCGGTTCATTCAGCAAGGGATAAGCAACCCATAAGCAACCCTTACGCAAATCATAGCATATATATTGTTTCTTAGCAGGGCAATACCATTGCCCGCTGCAAAATACGCAGGCGATACTATCGCCGCACAACAAATAACTAAATCAACAAACAAAAGGTATGAAAAAGAATTTTTCAAAGACCCTGGTGCTTTGCACCGCGCTTTTCGCAGCAGTCATGACCGCATGCGAACCCAACAATCCCGTACACGAGGAGCATGAGGACGGCGGACTGGTCGCTTCCAACGACCTCCTATACGCCGACAACACCATCGGCAACGGCGACGACGAGTTTGTCTTCACCGGCAAGCAGACACTCGCCAAAGGCACCTACCTGCTCAAAGGATGGGTCTATGTCGCTGACGGTGCAGAACTGACCATCGAACCGGGTACTGTCATCAAGGGCGACAAGGACACCAAAGCCGCTCTTATCGTTGAGCGTGGAGGCAAACTCTTCGCCAAGGGTACCAAAGACGCACCTATCGTCTTCACTTCCGAGATGCCCAAAGGACAACGCCGTCCCGGCGACTGGGGAGGACTTATCCTCTGCGGACGCGCACACAACAACCAGACCGAGCAGCAGATAGAGGGTGGTCCCCGCTCAAAGCACGGCGGCAACGATGACAACGACAACTCGGGTATCCTATCCTATGTCCGTGTCGAGTTCGCAGGCTATCCCTTCCAAACCGACAAGGAAATCAACGGTATCACACTCGGCTCCATCGGTAGCAAGACCCAAATCGACCACATTCAGGTTAGTTACAGCAACGACGACTCCTACGAGTGGTTCGGCGGCAACGTAAATTGCAAATACCTCGTTGCTTACCATGGTTGGGACGACGATTTCGATACCGACAACGGTTTCTCGGGCAACGTCCAGTTCGGACTCTCCATCCGCAACTCGCGCCTTGCCGATGTCAGCCAGTCCAACGGCTTTGAGTCCGACAACTGCGCCGACGGAGCAGCCGTATCGCCTTACACCTCGGCAGTCTTCTCCAACATCACTTTTGTAGGTCCCAAACTCGACAAGAACTTCCAAAACAACGCCGACTATATCACCGGCGGCGACATGTTCCCCAACAACGGTTCTTCGCTCGGACGCTTCCAGTCGGGTATGCAAATCCGCCGCAACTCCCACCTCAACTGCTACAACTCCCTTGTCATCGGCTGGCCTATCGGTGTGATGATTGACAACGAGAAAGGCAACTGCTGGCAGGCTGCCAAAGACCAACTCATCAACGTGCAGAACGTTTGGCTCGCTGACTGCGACATCGTCGGTTCCGATATGAACAAGCAGTACAAAGACTCCCTTGCGCTGGACTACAAGGCGAAGACCTTCGACCCCGCCGCAGCCCACTCTTTCTCCACCACATGGTTCCTCGCACAGAAGGGCAATCAGACCAAAGACCTCTCCGCACTCGCAATGTCTGCTAATGCTTATATCCCCACAGCCTCCAGCCCTGTCCTGACCGCAGCAGACTTCACCTCCGCCGCCCTCAAGGATATGGAGAAAGTCTCTTTCCTCGGTGCTTGTGATGCCGATGCCGCATGGCTCTCCGGCTGGACCAACTTCGATCCCCAAAACACCGACTACTAATCCGCCCCTTATATGGCTTATTAGTCTTATAGGACTCATTTGCCCTATTCGCCCTATTGGTTCCATTGGTCCGATAGGGCTTATTTTGTATTTTATTTGCCTGAGTAAGAATTTTTGTGTATCTTTGCACCCTATTAGTCCAATTAGGCTTATTAGTCCTATTAGACCTATTAGACCTATTAGACCCATTAGCCCTATAAATAAAATAGCATCCTTATGCCCCCTCATACCTTCCTTCCCAAGCGTGGCAATTACCAAGGGTTGATAGCCTATCAAAAAGCAGAATGTATCTACGATATAACATTCTATTTTGCTCACACCCATTTGGATAAGAGCGACCGCACCATAGACCAAATGGTGCAAGCCGCCCGCAGTGGAAAACAGAACATCGCCGAAGGCAGTGCCGCGTCTGCCACCTCTACAGAAACAGAACTCAAACTAATCAACGTAGCCCGTGCCAGCCTGCAGGAACTATTGGTTGATTATACGGATTACCTGCGTGTACATGCTTTGGAGCAATGGGCTATGGATTCCGAAAAAGCCCGGCAGGCTCGCCAAGTGTGCAGCCGGCACAATGATACGGCTTATTACCGTACAGCCATAGCAGAACGGAGCGCAGAAACCATTGCCAACATTGCCATCACGCTGATACACCAGGAGGATGTGCTACTCCGCAAACTGCTGCAACGTTTGGAAGACGATTTTGTCCGCCAAGGCGGCATCAAAGAACGTATGTATGCCGCCCGCACAGGCTACAGACAGGAGCAAGACGCTCATCTCGTTGCCCTCGAAGCCGAGAACAAACAACTCCGTGAGGAAAACGCCCGCCTAACAGCCGACATCCGCAGTCTCCAAACCGAAAACGCCCGCCTCCGCGAAGCCCCATCCGCCTTTAAGACCAATTAGTTCTATTAGTCTTATTAGACTTATTTGCCCCATTAGTCTTATTAGTCCTATTCGCCCCATTGGTCTTATTGGTCTTATCATTGATTTGTCTATCTCGATTATTTTTTGTATCTTTGCACCCCAAGTTGTATTAAAAGACAGCCTCGCTTTATGGAAATACAAATCAAAGACAGCAAAATTTTTGCCCCGCTCAAAGACAAGTGGCTTGTGAACAAACCCGAGGAACAGGTGCGCCAAAAGTACATCTGCCGTTTGGTGGACAGTTATGGTTATCACCTTGACCAGATGGCACAAGAATTGCAAGTCACTAACTCACAGCGCGGGCAAGGTGCTGCACGTGGCGACATCGTTATTTGGCGCAGTAAAGAGGATAAGACCAACAACAAGAGTGCACTGATTGTGGTGGAATGCAAAGCCGAATCGGTAACCATTCATGAAGAAGATTATTTCCAAGGCTATAATTATGCCGCTTGGGCGGGTGCGGATTTCTTTGTAACTACCAACCTCAAAGAGACCCGTATTTTCCGTGTCATAAAGGGCGAACTCCCAAAACGTTTGGAGGAAATAGCCGACATCCCTACTGCCGACAAAGCGACCAATCAGAAAGAGATTGACAAACTCCTGAATCAGACCAAGGCTTTCACACGTGATGAGTTCTCCAAACTGCTTTTTAAGTGCCACAACATAATCCGCAACAACGACAAATTGTCGCCGGAGGCTGCCTTTGACGAGATAAGCAAAATCTTGTTTATCAAGATTCGTTATGAGCGCAGCAACGAAGACGGACAAATTTTCTCTTACGACCGTTTTGTGGAGAATCGCAAAGCATACGAGAAACTGAATAAGGAGATGGGGGTAAAAGACCCTGTTCCATTCTATCAAAACCTATTTGAGAAAACAAAAGAGGATTTTGCCAACGACCATCTCTTTGAGCCAAACGACATTATCAAAATCCGCGAGAATAGTTTTGAACAGATAGTAAAGGAATTGGAGATTTACAACCTCTCCACCACCTCCGACGATGTGAAAGGTATTGCCTTCGAAAAGTTCCTCGGTCGCACTTTCCGCGGCGAGTTGGGGCAGTTCTTCACGCCGCGCACGATTGTCGAGTTTATGGTCAAAGTACTTGACCCGCAAGAGGGTGAGTATATCTGCGACCCGTGTTGTGGTAGTGGCGGTTTCCTCATTAACGCCTTTGAATATGTCCGCGCAAACATCGAAAAGGACATTGAGAAGCAGAAAGAAATCATCAAAAAACAATTCTATACGGACGCTTACGAACAATTTCCCGAGGAAGAAAAAGAAGCGGTTGATGCCCAAGTCTCCGATGTGTTTGCTCAACTGAACCACGAATTGGACATCAACAACGCCACAGGTCGTTTGCGCACGCTGTCTTTCGATTGCATCTACGGCACCGATGCTAATCCGCGTATGGCACGCACGGCAAAGATGAACATGATTATGCATGGTGACGGGCATGGCGGAGTGCACCACCACGATGGCTTGCTCAACGTGAACGGTATCTTTGAGAATCGTTTTGATGTGATCCTCACCAACCCGCCCTTTGGCGCGCATATCGACAAAGAGTTACGAATCACAGAAGCCGACAAGTTTACGGACGAAACCAAGATTGCCTCCTACAAAGCGCGCTATGGCGAGACCTATATCGAAGCACTCAAACAGGTAAACGACCATATTGGCGAACCGCTGCTTAGTCTGTACGAGACAGGCAAGATGAGCGGTTTGACGGAGGTACTTTTTATTGAACGCTGTCTCAACCTGCTCAAACCGGGCGGACGTATGGGCATTGTGCTGCCGGAGGGCGTGCTGAACAATACCAACCTGCAGAAGATTCGTGATTTCGTAGAGAGCAAAGCAAAGATATTGCTGGTAGTCTCTATCCCACAAGATGTGTTTATGGCATCGGGTGCCACAGTCAAACCCTCGCTCCTTTTCTTCAAGAAGTTCACCACGGAAGACGCAGCACAATACGCAGCCGTTGTGGCAGCAGCCCAAGCGGAAGCAGAGAAACCGTACCAATCGGAATTGGAGGATATCGCTTCCCAACTTGCCAAGCGTGGCAAAGAGGCTCCTGCAAAAGAGGAGAAGAAATTACTGCAAGCACGCCAAAAAGAACTCCTCGCTACTATCGATACAGAGAGCAAAAGGCTTACCAAAGAGCGTTTTAATTATCAAATTCCTATTGCTGAAGTGCAAAAAGCAGGTATTAGCACCACGGGCGCACAGATTGAAAACGAATTGGAATACCTCGAACCGGAATACACTCGCTACCGCAAAGAGTGCCACCTGTGGGAACCGCTTATCAACGAAACATGCTATGTGGTAAAACCGGACGGCAATGTGGAACGCCTACGCTTTTCCAATAGCCAAAAGGTAACGGAGAAAATGGATTGATAGCAGAAATGATAAAAAAGGGACTCTATACCGATGCTATTCAAGTCGTGAGTGATGCTCACAACTTGCTGTTTTGATGCTGTCAATTACGGCAACGAGACGACAACGGGGCGTATTCTTATTGATACTTTATTATGACGCAAACATACAAATATCTGCACTTTATCTCATTCCAATCGTTGGTTAATTGGAGTGTTGCCCACTTGTTGAATAGAGACCTTGGTTTCACAAAGCATTATCCGTTTGTTAGAATTGGGGATGTCCTTCGTCGTAGTGCAATGCTTGTTACCATTGAAGATGATATTTTATATACGCAGGTCACTCTCAAAACCAATGGCGGCGGGGCTGTCTTGCGTGATAAGAAATTAGGTAAAGATATAGGTACAAAGAAACAATATCTCGCTACGGAAGGGCAATTTATTATGTCAAAGATAGATGCGAGGAACGGCGCGTTTGGCGTGGTTACGAAAGAGTTGGATGGCGCAATAGTTACGGGTGACTTCCCCTTGTTTGATGTAGATACAGACAAAATAAATCCGACATATCTTTACTTGCTTTCTTCTACTCAACCATTTGTGCAATATGCACAAAGTTGCAGCAGAGGCACTACGAATCGACAGCGCATAGATATAGATGCTTTTTTATCTCTGCAAATCCCCTTACCTTCTTTGGAAGAGCAAAACGACATCATCTCTACCTACAACTCCGCCCTTGCTCAATCCGCTCTCTACACCCGCCAAGCCCAAGACATTGACACCCAAATAGAAGCATATTGGAAAAATATATTAGGCATTGAGACTTTACAAGAAACAACGAAAAAGAAAACAGGTTATTTACAGTTCTGTTCATTCAAGTATATAGAGAAATGGGGATATGATTTTATTCGTAGGGGAGATATAAATAATTCTCAGACAAAATATCCCACCGTACGAATAAGTGATATATGTGATATTAGTAGTGGCGGCACACCTGCAAGAGGGCGTAAAGAGTATTATAATGGCACTATCCCTTGGATTAAAACTGGAGAATTAAAGAACGAAGAACTATTTGATACAGAAGAAAAGATAACTGAATTAGGTTTAGCGAATAGTAGTGCGAAACTATATCCAAAAGGTTCTTTAGTTATAGCAATGTATGGTGCAACTATTGGAAAAACAGCAAAATTAGGAGTGAATGCCACTACTAATCAAGCGTGTGCAGTATTATTCCATATCCAAAACACGCGGATTTCTACGGACTATTTGTGGCTCTATATTCAGTCGCAGACTGACAAGTTGAAATCAATGGCGTATGGTGGTGCCCAGCCCAATATCAACGCAGGTATTATTGCAAACTATAATGTTCCATTACCACCACTTGCTATTCAAAACGAGATAGTGTCTCATATTATCTCTTTGCGTGCCGAGCAGAAAGCCCTGCAACAGCAATCACTCTCCCTCCGCTCTGATGCCCAACACCATTTCACCCAAACCATATTTGATTGATAAAACTACAACTCTGTAATTTATGGCAAATGTAACATACCTTATAGGAGCAGGCGCAAGTGCAGGTAAACGTGGACGAGATTTACCTAATGGCGATCCCAAAGATAACCGAATTATAGAGGGCTTGCTATGCGTAAATGAGATACCTGCTTGTTTGTCTAATTTGATTTTCGATATTAAACGTCACAATTTTTCACAAGAGTATGATACAATAAAAGAGGGGCTATTGGAAAGATTGGAAAAATTGTACAGAATGAGTGAAAGACATGCTACGATTGATACTTACGCCAAGAAATTAAAACTAAAGAAAGATAATCTGGAGTTCCAGCAAACTGAAATGATGCTTGCATATTTCTTTATGGAGGAACAACTTATAGAAGCATTAAACCAAACTCGGGACAGCGAAGATATCAACATCTTTTGCGACACGATGTTGCAATTGCACAATAGCAACCTGCAAACCGAGATAGCCGAGTTCAAAAATTCTATGGCACAAGAAACAATGCCTTCTGCTCCCGAAAATGTCACCCAAAACAGCACTTGTGTCACCCAAAATGTCACCCAAAGCAGCACCAATGTCTCTACAAAAGAACCTGCTATGCTAACTCCACGTCAGCAGCACATCCTGCAAATGATGCAAACAGACACATCTATTTCCGCGAGTACTATGGCAGCACAATTAGGCATTACCGTCCGCACCGTCCGCAGGGACATTGAGGCTCTGCGCAAACACTACACCATCCAATGGCTCGGTTCTTCCAAACAAGGTCATTGGCAGATAACCTTTTTGTGACATTAGTTGGTAACAAGGATATTAACCGACTTTTTATTATGTGATTGTATATCCCGATAAAAAGCAGTACCTTTGTAGAGATTATCCAACTTATAAACAGCACATATTATGGCAAAGAAACAAGAAATGAGCGAATCTATGCTATCTATGATGATAGGCAATATATTATATGACTTGGAGCATGAGGCACATCTGCCCACCGAGTTTGTACAAGCATTGCGTGAGGAACTGACTGCACACCCTGAGAAATTGGGACTTGACAAGGAAAGTGAAGAAGAACAATGGACTATGTTTCACGCGCTTATGACAGAGGTCGGGCAAAGATTGTATGGTGATGAGTGGGCGAATATCGTTGCCCCTCTTATGGGTATGGACGAGGAAACGATACAAAAGTCCCAGTATCTGCCATCGGACAATATACAGAAGTGCATTATCCGCATTTCGCTCAAGAATGTGAAGCCTATCGTATGGCGGAAGTTGGAAGTGCCCTCGAATATCACACTCTCCTACTTGGCAGAAGTACTCATATACGTTATGGGCTGGGAGGGGTATCATCTGCACCAGTTCCGGAAGAATGGTGTGTACTACAAGGAAGTCACAGGTGAAGATACGTTTTGGCTTGGCGGTGACAGTTTGCAGGACGAAGCAGAATATACCTTGGGGCAAGTGCTGACAAAGAAAGGCGACAAGATGACTTTCGACTATGATTTCGGTGATGGTTGGGAACATTATGTGGCACTTTCGGACATTGTGTCTTATGCCGAAGGAGAGGTTCCCGCTTTGCACCTGTTAGCCGGCAAGAACGCTTGCCCGCCCGAGGACTGTGGCGGTGTGTGGGGCTACGAAGCACTATGCAACTATTATTATACCCGCAAGAAAGACCCTGATTTCCCCAAGGAGCATTATGCCTTGGTGGACAAGAATTTCAATCCCGAGTATTTCCCATTGGAAGAATATCAGAAAGATATAGAGGACGCGAACAAGGGGAACCAATAGCCTGTGAGGTTTGTTTCTGCAGGCAACACAGTGCCCGCGGGTCAGGTACGCGGGGCAGTGCGGCGGGCGACGAGGATGGAGAGGAGATAGAGTGCATAGATAGGGAGTGCGACAAGGAGAAGGGTGACGGCGTCGCCCGTCGGGGTGATGACTGCGGCGGCGATGAGAATAGCCACGAAAGCGTGTTTGCGGTATTGGCGCATGGCAGGCGCAGTGAGCAGTCCGAGGCGTGCCAAGAAATACGTAATAATAGGCAACTCGAACAGCACTCCCATCAGCAAAGAGAGTATGAGGAACAGGGAGATATACGAGGAGATAGTGATTTGGTTCGCTACGTCCGGCTGCACCTGATACGTACTCAAGAACCGATATGCGAAGGGGAATATCACAAAATAGTTGAGCAATACCCCCATCCAAAACAACACCGTGCCGACGGTTACGATACCCACAGCGGCACGCTTCTCCGAAGCATACAGCGCGGGTGCGACAAAGCCGTACAACTTGGCTATGATATAAGGCGAGACGAGCACGAATCCCGCTGCCAAGGAGACGGTGAGGTGCGTCATGAACTGCGCCGTGAGTTCGGTGGCAATAAACGAAGGTGTGTGGTCGGGTGGGGCAAGGGCACTCCAATGCAGCCGTTGCGACAGCCATTCCATGCCCCGAAAGATGAAGAAATCTCCCCGTGAGGGGGCGAAGACAATGGAAAACAACGGTGTCTTGCAACAGAAAGCCACCACGGAGGCGACTCCCCATGCTGCAATACACCGCCAAAGGACACCCCGAAGGTCTTCGAGGTGCTCGGTCAGTGGTTTGTCCTCAGTACCAGAGGTTTTCACTCTTTGTCCTTTTTCGCTGCTTGTGCGTCTTGTTTGCTGTCGATCTTGTCGGGCTCATCGTCCTGTCCGGCAAGCCCCTTCTTGTACTCGTGGACACCTTTGCCCAAGCCACGCATAAGTTGGGGAATCTTGGCACCTCCGAATAACAACAAGATAATCAGAGCAATAACGATAATTTCAGTTGTTCCTATCATAGTACACTATACATATATAATTATCATATTATAAACCAGCAACCCTTATATTATAAACATATAATTGCCGTGTAATTAGCCATTAATTTTCGCCATTATTAACCCAAATATTCAAAACCTACAAAACTCGGCGTGCGCGACATGCGCACGCTGTATGCGACAAGGACGGTATAATGAACATATAATTGCCATGTAATTAACCATTAATTTGCAGAAAGGGGTGATATGGTGGCGGCATACATAGCCTATCCCTTGCTTATCCCTTGCTGAATCACATACTAATCACATACTAATCACATACTAATCACATACTAACCACATACTAATCTCATACACTTAACCCGAGATTCACCCGATTTTCACCCGACCTTCATCTGACCGTTATCTGACCCGTATTCGCCCATTATCTGACTCGTATTTGAGCCTTGTCCGATGTTTTTGCGAGATTTAACCGAAAATTAACCTCGTTTTATACGGGGGCGGCACGTGAATTGTTCGGCGGGCAGGCGGAAACATCCGGTCGAGAGACTGACGTTCCCCGTGGGGTGGTTGGTACGCCAATCACGCAGACAAAGGTACACCAATTTTTGAAATAAGGAAAATATATAGGAAGAAAACATGGAAAAAAGAAGTTTTTTTCGGAAAAATGCACACTCGGTTAGGGGGTGGGCAAGGTTGAACTGTCATATAAGTGTCTAATCGAAATGGGAAGCATTGGTACCAATATGGTGCGGACTTCTGCACAGCAGGAGTTTGAACGTCTGTACAACGCCTATTGCGGGCGTATCTATAGTTATGCCATGATGATTTCGAAAGGCGATACGTACTTGTCGGAAGAGATACTGCAAGCCACGTTCATGAAGTTGTGGGAGCATTGGTCGGAGTTGAAGACCCCCGAGAAAGCGTTGCAGTACCTGTTCGCCACGGCGAAGCACACATTTCTGAACTACTGCGAGCATGAGGCGGTGAAGTTGGTGTATACGGACTACGTGCTGGCGCGTCAGGACGAAGCCGACAACCACGCCGAACAGCAGCAGGACGCGCAGTTTCTGGAGGCGTATCTGAAAGAGGTGATAAGCAAGATGCCGCCGATGCGGCAACGGGTGTTCGTGATGAGCCGATACCAGCACAAGACGAACAAGGAGATAGCCGAGGCACTGCGGATAAGCGAGAAGACCGTGGAAGTGCATATCACACTGGCGCTGAGGGAGTTGAAAGAGAGGTTGAATGATTAGTGGACCTCCGACCTCCCCAACCCCTCCAAAGGAGGGGCTCAATAAAAGGGTAGACTCCCCCTAACCCCCTCAGAGAGGGGGAAATAGGGGAAAAAAGAATAGATGATTAGTGTTAATATATAGTTAAGCAAGGTATCGGTCTGTTGGATACTGAGGTGCGAAAGAGATTGTGTTTGAACTATTGAAGAAAAGAAACGAATGAATGGTGTGAAAGAATTGTGCGAGAAGTACCTGCAAGGTGCGTTGTCGGAAACGGACCGCGAGCGGCTACTGTATGCGCTGAAGAGCGATGCAGGGATAGACGCGTGGCTGCGGCAGTCGATAGAGATGGCGGATGATGCTATCCCCGACGGCGTGCGTGAGCGCGTGCTGGGCAATGTGCTGGGTACGGCTACGGGCAGTCAGGAGCCACAGCGTGTGGTGCCGTTGTCGTCCATCGGGCGTGTGTGGCAGCGTGTGGCAGCCGTGGCAGTGGTGGTAGTGATGACAGGATTGGGCGTGCTGGCAGGACATTGGCTGATGCCTTCGCAACAAGGTGCGGAGGGTATGCTGAGTATCCGCACGGGGGTGGGGGAGCGTAGCAATGTGACGCTGCCCGACGGTACGGAAGTGCAGTTGAATGCCAAGACGACGGTGCGTTACGACTGCTCGATGCCCCATAGCGAGAGGCGTGTGCAGGTGGACGGCGAGGCATATTTCAATGTGGCGAAAGACGCGGAGCACCCGTTTGTGGTGTCAGCAGACGGCGTGGATGTTACGTGTCTGGGTACGGCGTTCAATATACGGAACTATGGTGAGGAGCGGAATGTGTCGGTGCTGCTGACGGAAGGCAAGGTGCGCGTGTCGGCGGGCGAAGCGGACTTGACGATGGAGCCCAACAGCCGTGTGGTGTTCGACAAGGGGTCGCAGTCGATGTCGAAGCAGTTGGTGAACCCCGAGAATTACCTGTGCTGGCTGAACAACGAGATACGATACAACGACCATACGTTGGAAGAGATAGCGGCGGAGTTGTCGAGGAACTACAACATCCGCATCGTCATCACGTCGGACAGGCTGCGCGAGGAGCGGTTTACGGGGTACTTGGGGCATAGCAGCCTGAGGAACGTATTGGAGGTGCTGAGTATGACATCGAATATGCGGTACTACTTCGACCAGGATACGGTGGTGTATGTGTATGAGAGGAATTAGACCTCCCCAACCCCTCCTTCAAAGGAGGGGCTCAAAGAAAGTTTGGTGATGTACGATTTATTTGGGCATTTGATGATTTGCATTGATTATAAACAATTTAATAACTAATTTATCATGAAGAAAGTTTATGCTTTGGCACTGAGCGTGGTCTCATGTGCGAGTATGTTCGCCACACAAGTGAAAGTGGGCGATGACCTTCAGGCAGCATTGGATGCCGCCAAGGCGGGCGATACGCTGTACGTGCAGGAAGGTACGTTTGTAGGTAACTTCACCATGAAAGACGGTGTGAATGTGAGCGGCGGCTGGAACGAGACATTCACCACGCAAAAGCAGTATGGTACCGTATTGGACGGCAATGCCAAAGGGCGCGTGCTGACACAGACGGCAGACTTTACGAAAGAGACGGTGTATGACAACCTGACTATTCAGAACGGTTGCCTGCAAGAGAACGGCAAAGGTGCGGGCGTGTATCTGCTGTGGAAGAGCAAACTGACGAACTGCCTGGTGCAGAACAATACGTTTGCAGAGGGTGTGACGAACTGCGAAGGCGGCGGCTTGGCACAAGACAAGGACGATAATGCGGGCGACATCGTGGCAGATAACTGCGTGTTCCGCAACAACAAGGCGACTCACGGCGGTGGCGTGTATCTGCGTTCCACCATCACGAACTGCGTGATTGAGAACAACGAGACGCTGCAAAAGCACCCGGGTGGCGGTGCGCACCTGCAATGGGGACGTATGTACAACTGCATTATCCGCAACAATCACTCGACGGAAGATGCGGGTGGCGTGCGTGCTTACGGCAACTGCAAGTTGGTGAACTGCCTGATTGCGGGTAATACGTGCGATGTGAAGGTGGCAGGTCTGGCGTTGGAGCGTACACTGAGCGAGGTGATTAACTGTACCATCGTGGACAACGCGCAGACATTGGCAAGTACTGACCAAGAATATTGCGGTGTGCGTTGTGATGCAAGCAATGCGGGCAGCAATGTGTTTGTGAACAACGTGATTTGGGGCAACAAGGCAGGCGACAAGGTTTGGAGCCAGCAGATTAGTTGGAACCTGACGAAATACGGTACTTGCGTGGGTAATGCCATCCAAGGCAAGGTGCCCGGTGATGTGAAGGCATTGGTGTTGGGCGAGAATATGGACGCTAACGGTCCGCACTTCGCTAACCCCGAGAATGGCGACTATACGCTGCTGGCATCGTCGGCATTGTTGGACAAAGGTGTGCAGCAAGACGCAAGCAAGTATGTGGTGAAGACGGATTTGGCAGGCAAGGCACGTGTGCAGGGTCTGTCAGTAGAGCCCGGCTGCTACGAGTTGGCAACGGTGAATGTGCGCGCTAATGCAGAAGACGCTGCGGCTGCAGGCAAGGCTCTGCAGGACGCTATTGACGCGGCAGAGGCAGGTGCGACGGTGTTCGTGGAGGCTGGTACGTACCAAGGCTACTTCACGATGAAGGAAGGTGTGCAAGTGAGCGGCGGTTGGAACAGCGATTTCACAGCGCAGAGCGAGTATGCATCGGTGCTGGACGCTAATGCCAGCGGGCGTGTGCTGAACCAAGGTAAGGACTTCGCGACGCTGACCGTGTGGGAGAACTTCACGGTTCAGAATGGTAAGTTGGCAGAGAAAGCGGCAGATAACCTGGGTGCCGGTGTGGCATTGCGCAAACAAGGGCGCGTAGTAGGCTGTCTGATTCAGAACAATACGTTTGAGTATTCCGGCAACTGTATTGGCGGTGGTATAGGGCATGATAGCGGTAACTTGAATGATACCTGTGCTATCAACTGCGTTGTTCGTAACAACAAGGGCACACACGGTGGTGGTGTTCGTATCCGTGGTGTGATTTTGAACTCCGTGATTGAGAATAATACGGCAACCGGTCCTTGCGGAGGTCTGCACTTGCAAGGCGGTGCTGCATACAACTGCATTGTCCGTGGTAACCAAACGACTGGTGACACGGGTGGTGTGCGTCTGTATGGTGCCTGCAAATTGGTGAACTGCTTGGTGGCAGACAACTATTGCAAAGGCAAAGTGGGCGGTGTAGGTAATGAGTCTGCTACAGCAGATATTATCAATTGCACCATAGTAAACAACAAGCAAGAGTTTAATTCGACGGACAAAGAGTATTGTGGTGTGCGTATCGCTACGGAAAGCGGTGCAGGTAGCAAGATGTTTGCCAATAACGTGATTTGGGGTAACAAAGCAGGTGAGGAAGTGCAAGGTCAGCAAATCAGTTACAGCGTATGCAAATATGGCACTCGCACCAACAATGCTTTCCAAGGCAAGTCTCCGATTGATGCCGAGTTTATAGTTCTTGGTGAGAATACGGCTGTGAACGGTCCTCAGTTTGTGGACCCCGCTAACGGCAACTACGCTTTTGCATGGTCGTCGCCGTTGTACAATGCCGGTCTGAACAGTGCCATGGATAAGATGGTGGGCGACAAGGATATCATGGGCAACGCTCGTATGCAGGGCGAGAATATCGACCTCGGTGCTGTGGAGCATAAGGTGTTCACCGCTACGATTAAGCCGATTGAGAACGGTACGCTGGTATTGGACTACGGCGTGAAAGACACGCTGGCAGCAGGTACACGCTATGTGCCCGAAGGGCTGACGGCTACTATCTTGGCTACGCCTGACAAAGACTATACATTGGATTCTATCCTGCTGAATGACACAGAGGTAGAGCCTGTTGACGGTGTCTATGTGTTGCCCGCAGTGACGGCAGACTTCACGTTGGCAGTAGCCTTCAAAAGTACACCGACATCGGTGGCTGATACGCATGAGGCAGAAGTGGTGCTGAGCGTTTACGATATGCTCGGCAACCAGATTGCCACGGGTGTGGAGAACCTCGGTGCAGGTATGTACATTGTGGTAACCAACCACGGCGCAAAGAAAATATCCATTCAATAAACTGATATGAAACGTATCACTCGATTTGTGATTTTGGTACTTATCGCCGTAGTGTCGTTGGCTTGCAACAAGCCAACGACCGCGGTGACGGTGCCTACATTCTCTGACATCACCGTCACTCCCGCGCAGGACACCTACCATGTGGGGGACACGGTGACATGCAGCATCCGCCGACTGACATTGGGTTCGGACAACCTGCAAAGCGACCAGTATTGGTTCTATGCCAGTTGGTGGTTCTCCGACCCCGAACTGACAGCCGACTTCCAAGAGTTTGCTGATGTAGAAGGTGTTGAACAAGCAACATCATCACCGATTGTGCTGACCGAGGCAGGCGAAGTGCGCCTGTATTTCTTCGGCAAGTTGGAGTATCCCTGTTGGGAGTTCCGCAAGGTAGAGATTCCCGTCACCCTTAATGTAGTAGCGCAATGAAACGACTCTCATCTCTTCTTTTAGCCTTGGTTTGCGCGGCAGTGATGATGGCGCAGACCATCACGCTGAGTGTCAGCAACCAGCCTATACGCAACGTTCTGCCGCAGGTGGAGCAGTTGTCGGGCTATCATTTCTTCTACAACTCGAGCAGTCTGCAAGGCTTGGACAAGACCGTGACGCTCAACCTGAGCAATGCCCCGTTGGAGCAGGCTCTGAACCAGTTGTTTGCAGGCTCGGGTATCACGTTCACGATGATGGACAACAAGGTCATCGCGCTGTCGAATACGCAGGAGAAGACTGCTATCGGACGCGTGGTGACGGGTACGGTCTATGACGAGATGCACGAGCCTATCATCGGTGCATCGGTCATGCTCAAGCACTCCACTACGGGTACTATCACCGACCTTGACGGTCAGTTCTCCATCGACAATGTGAAGACGGGGCAGTACCTGCAAATATCGTTTGTAGGCTATCAGACCTACGAACTGCGCATTGTCGACAACACCAACAACTACTCCGTGACGCTGCGCGAGAACACCAAGCAGTTGGACGAAGTGGTCGTGGTGGGCTATGGTGCGCAGAAGAAAGTGAACCTGACAGGTGCCGTGTCGGTGGTTACTGCCGACGAGGTTACGGGGCGTCCTACGCAGAATATGGCTACGGCGTTGCAGGGTGCAGACCCTTCGCTGAACATCACCATGAACTCGGGCGGTCCGTCGTCGGACTACAAGATTGACATCCGTGGTGTAGCCAGTATCAACAGCGGTGCCAAGCCGCTTATCCTGGTGGACGGTGTGGAGATGGACCTCAAGCGTGTGAACTCCAATGATGTGGAGTCGGTGAGTGTGCTCAAAGACGCTTCCGCAGCCGCTATCTACGGTGCCAAAGCCGCAGCGGGCGTGGTGCTCATCACCACCAAGACGGGTTCCGAAGGCAAGGCTCCTACCGTGACGGTGGATGCCAAGGCAGGTTGGAAGACCACCACTACCTCTACGGACTTTGTGTCGCAGGGTTTCTACTCGGCGTATATCAACGACATCTTCATGTATCAGCACGTGGGCTACAACATGACCACCTACACCGATGCCGACTATGCCGAACTGTGGATGCGTCTCGACGACACCACCGAGAACCCCGAGCGTCCGTGGACAGTCAAGCAGTTGGACGGCAGTTACAAGTACTACGCCAACTTCAACTGGTACGACCACTACTTCAAGAAGAACCGCCCCATGCAGGACTACAACGTGTCCGTCACTGGCGGCAACGACAAGGTGAACTACTACGTCAGCGGCCGCTACTACAACGAGATGGGTATGCTGGCGCAGAACACCGACCGTTGGGACAACTTCTCCACGCGCGGCAAACTGAATGTGAAGATTCGTCCGTGGCTGCGCTATGGCATGAACTTCAGTTATTTCAACTCCAAATATACATGGCCCGGCACCGAGTCGGTGCGCGAGGTCTTCCGTGTGGGTACGCTCCACGCGATGCCTTTCGTGCCGTCCACCAATCCTGACGGCTCGTCGGTGTATATGAACCATTATGTGTACAATGGTGCCGGCACGGTGGGCGACGGCATGAATGCCCTGCTCAACTATGGCAAGCACACCAACAGCGAGAAGAACAACGAGATGGTAGTGCAGAACCGCCTCGATATTGACCTCTACAAGAACCTCACTCTCTCTGCCGACTACTCGTTCACATGGCGCACCAAGGAGATTGGCAACCGCTCCGTGCTGGTGCCGTACTCCGAGAAAGAGGGCGTCTCTTCGTACATCAACAACTTCCGCTCGGTGGACAAATACAAGCAGACCATTGCGCGCTACCAGACGCACAACTACAACGTCTATCTCACATGGAACCCCACGTGGGACGACCATCACCTCACCCTTATGGGCGGTTACAACGGCGAGTACTATCGCTACCACGCCCTCACCGCCGAGCGTTACGACCTCATGACCGAGGAACTGAGCAACTTCAACTTTGCCAAGGGCGAGGTGACCGAACTCAGCGAGACGGTGCAGGAGGCGGTAACCAATGGTGTCTTTGCCCGTGCCAACTACGACTATGCGGGCAAGTACCTCTTCGAGGTCTCGGTCCGTGCCGATGGCTCGTCGCGCTTCGCCAAGGGGCACCGCTGGGGCGTGTTCCCCGCCGGCAGTATGGGCTGGCGTATGAGCGAGGAGCCTTTCTGGGAGGGTATCTCCGACTGGTGGAGCAACAGCAAACTGCGTGTCAGTGCCGGTCAGTTGGGCAACCAACTCGTGGGCTACTACGATGCCTACCAGACCATCAGCACCGACAACTCGTTCGACCAGTCCATCACGCTCGACGGCACGTCTGTCCTCCAGTACGCCACCGAGAGTTCGCCCAACGCAGGCGACCTCACGTGGGAGAAGATGACCACCTACGATGTGGGTATCGACTGGGGCTTCTTCCGCAACCGTCTCAACTTCACGGGCGACTTCTATGTCCGCAACACCACCGACATGCTCGTGGCGGGGCAAGGCCTGCCTTCCGTCTATGGTGCGGACGCTCCCAAGGTCAATAGTGCCGACATGCGCACCATCGGTTGGGAAATCTCCCTCTCGTGGCGCGACAAGCAACGCCTCGGCGGCTACGATTTCGAGTACGAGATTGCTGCAGGTCTGGGCGACTACACATCCAAAATCACCAAGTTCGACAACCCCACCCGCATTATCTCCGCAGGCTACTACGAGGGCATGACGCTCGGCGAGATATGGGGCTTCCGCTCGGGCGGACTCTTTGCCTCCGACGAAGAGGCTGCGGCATATCCTGTGGACCAGTCGCTGCTCTACGGCGACATCTTCAAGGAGGCTGTTGACGGCCGCACAGGTCCCCGTGCAGGCGATGTTTATTATCTTGACCTCGACGGCGATGGCGTCATCAGCAACGGGCAGGGCACTGCCGACGACTATGGCGACCGTGTCATCATCGGCAACAGCCTGCCGCGCTACAGTTACAATTTCCGTGTCGGTATCGAGTATTTCGGCTTCGACTTCAGCATGTTCTGGCAGGGCGTAGGCCGCCGCGACTGGTACCCTACCAACGAGGCTACCACTTTCTGGGGACCCTATTCGCGTCCGTATCAGGGCTTGATACCCTCCAACTTCATGCAGAACGTATGGAGCGAGACCAACCCTGACGCTTATTTCCCGCGCTACCGTGCCTACGAGGCACTCGGTTCGCAGAACTCCCTCGGACAGCCCAACGACCGCTACCTGCAGAACATCGGCTACCTGCGTCTGAAGAACCTCACCATCGGCTACACACTGCCGTGCTGGAAGAAGGTCTTCTCCGAGTTCCGTATCTATTTCTCCGGCGAGAACCTCTGGTACACCTCGCCGCTCAAGAAGTACTGCGACACCATCGACCCCGAGTCGGCAGCCGCACTCAGCCAAGCCATCACCTATGGCTTCTCCAAGTCGTTCACGTTTGGCCTGACCGCCACTTTCTAACAGGAGGACACAACAATGAAGAAATCTGTATTATTCAGTCTCACCGCCGCGCTCATCTTTCTGACCGCGTGCAATATGGACAAGTATCCGCAGGATAAACTGTCCCCCGAAACCTACTTCTCTTCCGAGCAGGAGTTGCGGCTCTACACCAACTATTTCTACTCGCTCATGCCTTCGGGCAGCGAACTCTACGGCGAGGAGGGCGACCATTTCGTAGCCCCCACGCCCAGCCGCGACGTGCAGGGTACGCGCCTCGTGCCGTCCACCGACAGCAAGTGGGACTGGACCGTGCTCCGCAAAATCAACTTCTACCTCGAGCACTCGTCCAACTGCACCGACGAAGACGCACGCGCCCACTACGACGGCGTGGCGCACTTCTTCCGTGCCTACTTCTATTTCCTCAAGGTGCGCAACTACGGCGATGTGCCTTGGTACGACGCGGTCATCGCCTCCAGTGACTCCGCTCTCCTCAACCAACCGCGCGACTCGCGGGCTTTGGTGGTGGAGCATATCCTCAGCGACCTCGATGCCGCTATCAGCGAGTTGCCCGATGCCCACACACCCTACGAGGTCAACAAGTGGACAGCCCTCGCCCTCAAGTCGCGTGTCTGTCTCTTCGAAGGCACCTTCCGCAAGTACCACGACGGCGATGTCTTCAACCCCGACCACCTGCCGTGGCAGTCGCTCCTCGAGCAGTGTGCCGATGCTTCCCTCACCCTCATCAACGAGGGCGGCTACTCGCTCTACACGCAGGGCGCAGAGCCTTATCGTGACCTCTTTGCCTCTCTCGAAGCCAATGCCGACGAGTACATCTGGGCACGACGCTACAGCAACGACCTCAACATCAAGAACAACGCCAACGCTTATTCCGTAGCGCGTGCCACGGGCTTCACCAAGCGTTTCGTGGATATGTATCTCATGGCGGACGGCACGCGCTTCACCGACATCGCAGGGCACGACACCCTCACCTACGTGGCTGAATGTGCCAACCGTGACCCCCGTATGGCGCAGACCATCCACACCCCGGGCTATATCCAAAAGGGTGCTGCCAAGACCGCTGCCGTGAACCTCAAGCAGACTTTTACCGGCTACAAGTACATCAAGTACGTCATGGAGAGCACCTACAACACGTGGGACGGCTCACTTGTCTGCCTGCCCATCTTCCGCTTGGGCGAGGTCTATCTCAACTACGCCGAAGCCAAAGCCGAACTCGGCACGCTCACACAGGCGGACCTCGACGCATCCATCAATGTCCTCCGCGACCGTGTCTCCATGCCGCACCTCGACCTCGCGGCTGCCAACGCCAACCCCGATGCATACATGGAGTCCTGCTACCCCAATGTGGAGCAAGGTACCAACAAAGGTGTCATCCTCGAGATTCGCCGCGAGCGTCTCATCGAGACACCCCTCGAAGGATTCCATTTCTGGGACATCATGCGCTGGCGCGAGGGCAAAGCCTTCACCCAACCGCTCCTCGGCATGTACTTCCCCCGTCCGGGCAAGTACGACCTCACGGGCGACGGCAAGGCGAATGTCCAACTCAATGCGCCCGGGCAGTCGGGTGGCGGCGGTATCGGTGTTACCAGCCTCACCATCGGCACCGATGTCATCCTCACCGGTGAGACGAGTGGCAACATGCAGGCATTCTCCGAACTCCTCTTCACTTTCGACGAGGACAAGGACTACCTCTATCCCATTCCCTCCAACGAGCGCACCATCACCAACGGCGCACTCACCCAGAACCCGGGTTGGAAAGACGGTCTGAACTTCTGATAATAAACAACAAACAATAACAACTTCAAATTTTATGCTTATGAAAAAGTCTTTATTCACAGTGCTCGCTATGGCACTCACCCTCAGCCTCAACGCTGAGCAGTACTTCTTCTCGCCCAACGGCGCAGGCGATGCAGACGGTTCGTCATGGGAGAACGCGGCCGCAGGCGAATACCTCGGCACCACCGTTGCCAATGCTGAACCGGGTACCGAGTTCTACATCATGGAAGGCTCCTATCTGCCCGACAATACCACCAACATGTGGTATATCCCGCAGGGTATCACTATCCGCGGTGGCTATCCCGCTACTGCCACAGGTACTACTACCGACCTCGACTACACCACCGCAGGCACGTCTGTCTTCTCCGCTGACCTCGACGGCGACGGCAAGGGCGACAACACCTCCTATGCCTTTGTTTACATGGGCATCAAGGACAAACAGGGCGACAAGGACGAGCAGTTCTACAAGGACACCCAACTCTCTTCCATTTGGGGCATCACTTTCCGCGACGGTGCCCGCACCAATGGCAAGTACTGGGGCAACATGGTCTTCCTCAAGCATGTCAAGGCGGATTTCCATTTCTGCCAATTCATCAATAATGTCTGTGTAGATGAGAAGAAAGAAGTCAACAACGCCGCTCTCGTGGCTTGGGGCTGCCAACTCCGTATGTTCGACTGCATCTTCCGCGACAACCAATCCTCCAACTCAGGTGCGGCGTTCCTCACCCGTGCACGCAACTCTGATTCAAACAACTCCGACCCTGCCAACAACGGCGTGGCACTCTTCGAGCGTTGCGAGTTCACCGACAACATCTGCCCGGGTACCTACGGCGGAGGGGCTGCCATTGCTGACAATGCAGGTACCACCTACTTCGTCAACTGCACCATGTCGGGTGCTTATTGCCAGAAGGCAGGTGGCGCATTCCGCAACTCTACCAACGACGTAGCCTTCTTCATCAACAACACCTTTGTCAACAACTGGACCACACAAGCCACCAGTTCCGCAGGCGATGGATTGTCTTCCGGCAGAAACAGTACTTCGTATTTTGCCAACAATGTCTTTGTCAACCCCGCCGAGCGTGACAAGTTCGACGCTGCCAACCACGCGGTTGTCTTCCTCCAGGAGGCTGATACAAAGGCTGTTTCCGCAGGCTACAATGTCTTCGGTACGCTCTTCGACAACGGTGGCAACACCTTCGCTGCCACGGACCGTCAGTCGGTTCTCGACAACATCTACACGCAGGAGAAGGTCTTCGGCACCAACACCCTCACCGACAACGGCGGATTCAGCAAGACCATCGCCCCGACACTCGACATCACGGGCATGACCCTCGCAGCCCTGCAAGCCGCTATTGCTAAGTGGCCTATCGAGGACGCTGTCAAAGAGGTCATGGACGTCACCCTCGACCAACGCGGCTACACACGTGCTGCCACCACCATGAGCGGCGCATTCGACAGCAACGCCACCAACCCCTCTACGGGTGTCAGCAACGTTACTGTTCCTGCTGCCGACAATACTGTCTACACCATCCTCGGACAACCCATGGGCACCGACATCGACGTCCTCCCCGCAGGTATGTATATCCAAGGTGGCAAGAAGTTTATCAAGTAATTACCAACCTGTTTGTTATCCGAATATCAAATAGGAATAAGTAGGATTTCAAACACGGTTTAATCCCCGTTTCGCAGAGGCTGCATAGCCCCGCTGTGCAGCCTCTGCCTTTATCCGCACCAATAATCCGCCATCAATCCGCCAACAATCCATCATCAATCCACCAATAATCCGCCACCTATACATCATCTCTACATAATTTAACACCGACTAAGCCTCGTGTCTTCCTCGGGTTAAGTGTATGAGATTAGTATGTGATTAGTATGTGATTAGTATGAGATTAGTATGTGATTCCTGTGACTATGTCGATACTTTGCGCTGGGGACGCGGACGCCCTTGCGGGGTCCCTATGAGCCCGTGGGCGAAATGGGGTGCTCTTCTCGTCCGCGATTGTTGGGTGACGACGCGGCTCGCGTCGTTAAAATACAAAAACGCATACCATAGCAAATTGTATATAAAATTAATGGTTAATTACACGATAATTATATGTTTATAATATGTTTATGAACCGTCTTTTAGTCTTTCTTACATGTATCCTCTGCGCCCTCCCTATGGCTGCCGCAGACAATGGCGTACATCGCTTTGCCACATTCAATATCCGTTACTGCAATCCCAACAACGGTGACACGGGCGACAAGTTATGGGCAAACCGCCGTCAGTATGTTACTCGTATAGTCACCGACTACGATTTCGATGTCGTCGGCTTCGAGGAAGTGGTGGGTAACAACCGCGACTCGCAGACGGGCAAGTCCCAACTGCAAGACCTCGTGGACCTCCTGCCCGACTACGACCATCATCAGTTCGAGCGTTCAGGCACCTCCTACGAATACAATGCCGTTTTCTACAAACGGTCCCGATATACCCTCCTCGACAAGGGAGGATTCTATGTCAATGAGCACCCCTCCACACCGGGCAAGGGTTGGGATTATTCCGACCACGAGAACCTGCCCCGTTGCGTAGCGTGGGTGCATCTTCGAGACAACGCTTCAGGGCAGGACTTCTATTTTGCCACTGCCCATACCAGTTACGGACCTATCCCGTCGGGCATTCACGGCGCACAGGTCATCAGTTCGCAGTTGCACGCTATCGCAGGGCAGACGCCCATTGTGCTGGTGGGTGACTTCAATATGGTGCGCACATCCCACGAGGAAGCCTATCGCGGCTACGCCTCTGTCTTCTACGATGCCGCACTTCAAGTCAATACCACCTGTCGCCCCAAGGGCAACATCACGCACACTGCGTCCAACTGGTACCCTGCCACCAGCCAGAACTGCCAGGGCAGTGAGTTCGACTATATCTTCTATGACCACATGACACCCCTGTCCCGCGAAATCATTACCGAAGATTATAATAGGAACATCGCGCCATCCGACCATTTCCCGCTCGTAGTCTCTTTCAAGTTGGGCAACGCCAATCACCCGACCTGTTTCTATGCGTCCAACCCCGATGAACTCCGTACCGCATTGGCATCTGCCACCATGCTCGACACCATCTGCCTCGCTGCGGGCGACTACACCCTCTCCGAGACCATCGTTCCCCAAGCCTCCCTCACTGTCATCGGCGGATACAACGCCGACTTCTCCGACATCATCGGCGAATCCACACTCCACCTTGCCGAAACGGGACAAGTGTTCTCCATACCTCACTACTACTCCTTGACTCTCCACAACATTGTCCTTCGCGATGGCAAGACCACTCTTTCGCAAGGGGGCGGCTTGATTCATAGCCACGGCAACCTGCTTTCGCTCAACCGGTGCCGTTTCCTCAACGCCTACTCTTCCACCATGGGCGGGGCAATCTGTGCCACCACACACAGCCTTTCTCTCAATGGTTGTTTTTTCTCTTGCGACACTGCTAAGCAGACGGGTGGGGCGGTGTACGCTACATGCCAAGCCACTCTCACTGTCCACGACTGCCAGTTCCGCAACAACTACGCTGCCGACGGCGCAGCACTCTTCACCAATGCCTACCGCACCGCGGATATTCAGTGCTCCTCGTTCACAGGCAACGGCAGCGAGAAGTACGGTACTATCCACCTCTTCCCCTACGAGTATGCCCTTTCGGCAAACATCGTCAACTGCTCTTTCCTCAACAATACCCTCAATGCCAAGAAGGGACTTGCCACCGTCACCAAACTCTATGGCGGCACGGGCGTGTATGCGAAGATGAACTCCAACGACCAACTCTTCAACATTGCCCATTGCACTTTCCTTGGCAACCGAACCTGTTTCACGGGCACCGCGGCTAATTTCACAGGCTCCACCCTGCAAATAGAACAGGGAAAAGCCTGCATGATGAACTGCCTGCTCTTGGCAAACACACTGGAAATCGCAGGCTCTGACCCTGTTTTTTCCGACTATACCGTAGCCGAGAGTGCCAATCTCTGGCGCGATACCTACAACCTGCACGCTGCTTCCGCCGATATTCCCAACTGGCAGTCGGTGCTCACCCAATCCATTGCAGGCACGTGGAGCGACGGTCGCTTCACCGCTACCGTACTCTCCGACGGAGCCTATCAAATCCTTGACCCCGTCTTGGCGGGCTACAACCTGTGCTGTCTGCCCACCACGCAACGCCTGTGCGAATCCGCTTTCGGATTCGATATCAATGGCGACGGCACCGTCACGGGCTACCTCACCTACGACCAACTGCGCCATACACGTGCCATCAAGTCCTGTATCGGTGCCATTGAGCACTCCCAACAATCCACAGACCTCACCGCTCCCGAGCAGTCTGCCGACCTTCGCCTTATTGGTGAACATACGTATCTGCTGCCCGCTGCCGACCATATCACCCTCTTCAACGCCGCAGGAGCGTGCCTTTGGTCGGGGACAGGCAACACCATCGACCTCTCGGCCTACCCGCAAGGCATCTATTTCGTGAACAATCACAAAATTATTCGCTGATATGAACCGACTCACATCTATCCTCTGTTTCTCTTTCATTGCACTCCTGTCCTTTGCACAAGACCCGTGGAGCATCACCGTGGAGAAACCGCTGCAAGGCGACTACTACGGTATCACTTCCGCCAACGGGCAGATAGGGTTGGTCTCCTCGCGCTCACCCCTCAAGGTGGACAAAGTGGTGGTAGGCGGACTCTATGACATCTACGCATCGGGACGCGTCAATAACTATTTCCCGAACATCAACCCGCTTGACCTCGAACTGAAGGTCAACGGCACCCGCTGCGACCGAGGCAATATCTCTGACTATACGCAGGACTTCTCTTTTCGCAACGGTGCCTTCAGCGGACACTTCTCTTTCCGTGACCTTGTGCGTGTCTCCTACATCACCGTCGCCCTGCGTCAGATGCCCTTTGGCTATATGACCGATGTCACTGTCGTAGCCACTGCCGACTGCGACTTGTTGGTTCTCAACCAGCACCGCGCACCCGAAGCACTCCGCAACGTGGAAGACTACTTCTCATACATCGACAACAAGGCAAACCCCTACACCACCGTCTATCCCCATTATGTGCTGATGACCACCACGGCGGACAGCCCTACCGCACGCCACCACTTGGCTGCCTGTACGGCTTTCCTGTTTCCTGACAACCCGTCGGGTGGGGTAGAGACCGAGATACGCCACCGCACCGACCGCGGTGTAGGACGCCACACCATGGAGTTCACCCACCACTTGCAGGCGGGTGACACCCTGCACTTTGCCCTTGTCGGCAACATCATGGGCAGCAACACCGTCCCTGACGTACGCAACGAGGTGGAACGCCTCACCGTCTATCAGATGTTGGAGGGGTACGACCGATTGTGGACGCGGCACAACAGCGCATGGCAGGCACTCTGGCAGAGCGACATCCTCATAGAAGGAGACGCACAAGCCCAACAGGATGTGCATTCCATGCTCTATCACCTCTATGCCTTCTTCCGTACCGGCAACGCATGGTCCTGTTCCCCGATGGGACTCAGCGGCTTGGGCTACAACGGGCATTGCTTCTGGGACACCGAGACATGGATGTTCCCCGCCCTGCTTCTCATGCACCCCGACATAGCCCGTGAGGCACTCGACTACCGCTTTGCACGACTCGGCAGGGCACGGCAGAAAGCCTATTTCTATGGCTATCAGGGAGCCCTCTTCCCATGGGAGAGTGCCGATAGCGGACAAGAGGAAGTGGCACCCAACAACATGTACCCGAACACCGAGCACCATATCTCAGGCGACATCGCTATCGCGGCATGGCAATACTATTGCATCACGCAGGACAAAGACTGGCTCCGCACTACAGGCTACCCGCTCATCTCGGAGACAGCGGACTTCTGGGTGTCGCGTGTGGACATCGATTCCACAGGGCGTGCCAATATCATCAACACTATTGGTGCCGACGAATGGAGCAGCAACGCGCAGGGCGGCAAACAGATTGACAACAACGCCTACACCCTCGGCGTAGCCATCACCAATCTACAACTGGCTACCAAAGCAGCCAAGACATTGGGTATCAAGCCCGATGCCGAGTGGGACAACATCGCCCGCCGCATCTCGTTCCAATACCTGCCCAACGGTGTCATCAAGGAGTACGACACCTACGACGGACAAGTCACCAAGCAAGCCGATGTCTCGCTGCTTGCATATCCTTTGCATATTGTCACCGACACCGCACTCATACGCCGCAATCTGGAGTACTATATCGACAAAGTGCCGGAGCGTCTCACTCCCGCTATGTCGAAGTCTATCTACACCGTGCTGTATTGCAGGCTGCGCCAACCGGAACGTGCCCTGTACTATTTCCGTGACTCCTACTTGCCTAACCTCAACCCGCCGTTCCGTGTGATGGCGGAGTTCAATGGCGGTACCAATCCTTACTTCATCACAGGCGCAGGCGGTACGCTGCAAACCATGCTCTTTGGTTTTGGCGGTCTCGAAATCACCGACAAGGGACTCCAACGCAAGTACGCACCACTGCTGCCCGAATCGTGGCAGTCCGTCACACTCCGCATAGCGGGACGCGAAGACATCGTCATCCGCTAATCACGAAAATAACGCAAACTACGTAAACTACAAAAACTACGATATCCATGACCCGAGCAGAATTTCTCAAGATAATGGGCGTTGGTGCAGCCACCCTCGCCATAGAATCCGTACCGGGGGCAGGACTCTTGCAGGCAGCCAACCCTGCCTCTCCCCTTGCCCTGGACAATGCCGCACCCGCCAAGTCCAAGAGCGGTGCCGAGCGTCTTGCCTTCGGATTGCCCGACCAGGAGGCACGTGTAGCACGTCCCGTAACCGCCATCGTTATCGGAGCGGGCTCACGCGGCAGCGTCTATGCCGCATACTCCGCACAGTATAAGAACGCCCTCCACATCGTGGGCGTAGCCGACCCCAACGACATACGCCGCACACAGATGGCTTCCGCCTACGGCATACAGGAGGAGCATTGCTTCCGTGACTGGTCCGAAGTGTTCCGTGTGCCTAAGTTTGCCGATGCTGTCATCATCTCTACCCCTGACAATATGCACTATGAGCCTTGTATGCGGGCACTGGCTATGGGATATGATGTGCTATTGGAGAAACCTATTGCGCAGACCGAACGCGAGTGCCGCAATATCCTTGCGCAAGCCAAGAAATACGGACGCATTGTGGGTGTGTGCCACGTGCTGCGCTATGCCCCTTACTTCCGTGCGCTCAAGCGCGTACTCGACGAAGGGCGTGTGGGTAATGTCATCAGTCTGCAGCACCTCGAACCCGTACGCTTCCACCACTTTGCGCACTCCTATGTGCGTGGCAACTGGCACTCCGCCGAAGCCACCACGCCGCTTATCCTTGCCAAAGCGTGCCACGACCTCGACATCATTCGCTGGCTATTGGACAAAACCTGCGAACAAGTGTCTGCCTTCGGGCACCTCACGTTCTTCCGTCGCGCCAACGAACCGCTCGGAGCATCAGACCGTTGTCTCGACTGTGCCGCAGAGAGCCAATGTCCGTTCTCTGCCCTGCGTATATATGAGAAACAGCACCGTTATCTCTATGTGTTTGACAACCTGCCAAAAGACCGAGCCCTCAAGGATGCCAAGATACGCGAGTACCTGCGCACTACCGACTACGGACGCTGTGTATTCCGTTGTCAGAACGACCAGCCGGACCACTATGTCTGCAACCTTCAGTTTGCCGACGAGGTTACTGCCTCACTCCAAGTGGAAGCCCTCACTTCGTATGGCGGACGCAAGACGCGAATCATGGGTACACGCGGTGACATTGTGGGCGATATGGAGACCTTCACGCTCACCGACTTCCTCACAGGCAAGAAATACGTATGGGACGAGGATATATCCAAGTTGCCCGGCTATGAGGGACATGCGGGCGGTGACTGGGGTATCGTCAAGGACTTCGTGCTGGCGGTTGCCAACCACGACGAGAAGTACCTTAGCAGCACCATCGATGTCTCCGTCGAAAGCCATATCATGGGTTTCAAAGCCGAAACCGCACGTCTCAACCACAAAATAGCCAAACTCTGACCTATGCAGCGAACTTTTTGTTTCGGGCTTCTCATAGCCCTGTTGGCAGGCTTTGCTTCCTGCTCCCATACCACGCAATACCCCAACCGTGCCGAGCAGATACGAGCCTCGTTGCTGGACCCCAGTAGCAAGCAGGTGCTGGTGGCATCGCACCGTGCCGATTGGCGCAACTATCCCGAGAACTCCATGGAGGGTATCGAGAGTGCTATCCGCATGGGCGTGGACATTGTCGAACTCGACCTGCAATGCACAGCCGACAGCCAGTTAATCATTATGCACGATTCCCGTCTCGACCGTACTACCACAGGCAAGGGACGTATATCCGAAATCACGCTTGACAGCGTGCGCCGTATTTATCTCAAGAACGGGGTCAATATCCGCACCCGCTACCGTGTGCCTACTCTCCGCGAGGTATTGGAGGCGTGTCAGGGGCGCGTGCTTATCAACCTTGACAAGGCTGACCGCTACTTCGACTTGGTGGTGCCTCTGCTTGAGGAAACGGGCACCACGCGACAGATAATCATGAAGGGGCGCAAACCCGCAGACGAGGTACACGCGCTCTATGGCCGTTACTTGGAAGATGTCATCTATATGCCCATCGTGGATATGAACGACTCCGCTTCCGTAACACTTGTGGAGCAGCACCTCCAGTCGGCTCCGTGTGCCTTTGAACTCTGTTATCGCGACGATGACCGCTATATGCAGCAGGCGCATACGTTGCTTGCAGGCAAGAGCCGTATATGGATCAACTGCCTGTGGGATACCCTTTGCGGCGGACACGAAGACGACCAAGCCATCACAGACCCCGATGCCCATTACGGTTATCTTATCCATACTTTGGGTGCCACTATCCTTCAGACCGACCGCCCCGAGTTCCTCATTCACTATCTGCAACAGCATAACTTACGTTAAACCATTAACAAACAAAGTTACCCCGCTTTGTGAGCCCCCTCTGTAGCAGGGTCCCCGCAAGCCTGTCAAGGCGAAGTGGGGTGCTCCTGAGGGGGTTGGGGGAGTCTCTCATGTTCTATTCCAAATCTCCTGCCGCAGCCCCGTATCAGGGCACCGAAGAACAAAAGCGCAAGCGTTTCAAACGTATGCAATGGTCTTCGTTTATCGCCATCACGATTGGCTACAGTATGTACTATGTGTGCCGTACCAGTCTCAATGTGGTCAAGAAACCTATCATGGACGCCGGCGTACTCGATGCCTCGCAGTTGGGACTCATATCCTCTGCCCTGCTCTTCACCTACGCCATTGGTAAGTTTGTCAACGGTTTCCTCGCAGACCATAGCAACATACGCCGTTTCATGGCTACGGGCATACTCGTTTCTACCGTTGCCAATATCATCGTGGGCATACTTGGACTGCTGACGCTCCGTCAGACGCTCATATCCTTATCGGCTTTCTATGTTATCTTTGCCATATTGTGGGGCATTAACGGATGGGCGCAATCCATGGGCGCACCGCCCAGTATAGTTGCCCTGTCGCGATGGTACGACGACCAGCATCGCGGTACGTTCTATGGCTTTTTCTCTGCCAGTCACAACTTGGGGGAATTCTTTTCCTTTCTCTTTGTCGGGGGCTTGGTCAGCCTTTTCGGTTGGCAATACGGGTTTATCGGTGCCGCAGTGGCAGGGACGATAGGTGTGGTGCTTATCGTATGCATGCTGTATGACTCGCCCGAGTCGCAAGGACTGCCCTCGCCCTCCATGCCCAAGGACAAGCCTGCGGGTGGCGGCTCTGTCGGCAAGGCACAACTATCCGTACTGCGCAATCCGTATGTGTGGGTGCTTGCCTTTGCTTCGGCGTTCATGTACATCAGCCGTTATGCCGTCAATGGTTGGGGCGTGCTGTATTTGCAGGAGGCGAAAGGCTACGAACTGGCATCGGCTACGCAGATTATCTCTATCAACGCGTTGCTGGGTATCATCGGCACGGTGTTCTCGGGGTGGTTGAGTGACGTGGCGTTCCGTGGCAACCGCTATATCCCTGCCGTGACGGCGGGTGTGCTGGAGGTAATAGCGTTGGTACTGTTTGCTTTCGGCGGCAATGCGCTGTGGGTGAACATCTTGGCGATGGTGCTGTTCGGTATTGCCATCGGGGTGCTGATATGTTTCCTCGGAGGTCTGATGGCGGTGGATATAGTCCCTCGCGAAGCCTCGGGCGCGGCATTGGGCGTGGTGGGTATAGCCAGTTACGCTGCCGCCGGACTGCAGGACATCGCCTCTGGCTTGCTCATCGACGGGCATAAGACACTCGTATCCGCTGCCGGCGAAAGCGAAGTGTTCCGCTACGACTTCACGTATGCGTTGTGGTTCTGGATTATAGCCGCCATTCTCTCTGTGCTCCTCGTCACCATCGTCTGGCACAAAGCCCGCCGGCAGCCCCGTAAAGATGAAGTTCTCCGTTAATGTCTGTTAATTGACCGTTAAAAACAGAGAATGGCACGTGATTAAACGTGTAATTTCCCATGAATTAACCACGGATTTTCAGGAGAAGAAACGCAACATTGCTGCAACAATCCTCCGTTAATGTCCGTTAATTGACCGTTAAAACAGAGAATGACACGTGATTAAACATGTAAGCCTTGAATTATAATTTTCCAGAGTAGGCAATGCAACTTTGCTGCAATATCCTCCATTAATGCCCGTTAATTGACCATTAAAACATATAATTACCTTTACGATTTATCAATGTACGAGGTACACAGACACCCTGATGGGATGGTTTAACAATTAAGGATTTGTAAATTTGAAAATGAACGCCTTGTGGGCGAGTATCAGATG
>ERZ808278.381-NODE-381-length-31343-cov-4.250831_pt1 | contig 31343 bp, 17 predicted proteins | sample MGYA00521239_ERZ808278 | MGnify/ENA primary metagenome ERZ808278 (study PRJEB31516, sample SAMN03275600) | gut metagenome | biome: mammalia-associated habitat; material: feces | host: Papio cynocephalus | place: Kenya | collected 2012-07-17 ... | reverse complement strand
TCGCAGGCCTTAACCGCTTCTCGTTTATTCTTTTCAAGATACGCCTTTCTAACTCGCCTCGGCAAGTCCGCCTTAACTTCGAGAACGCGCATAAGCGACGCGCTCATTTTGAAAACGTGCGAAAGTTCTTCGCCGTCGCCGTTTTCGTGCTTTTTTGCGACGGTTTCGTATTCTTCGGCGAGGGCAGCGTAATATTTCCCCGCGTTATCGGGTGCGAACGCGTCGAAATTCCCGAGCAAAATATCGGTGTAAAGCATCCAGAAAGAGCTGTTGCTCTTGTATTCGCTTTCGACCTTTAAGGGATTATCGATAAAATCGAGCGAAAACGCGTCGTCGTAACTTACGCCCGTTATGCGGCGGAACTTCTCTTTATCGAGCGTGTTTTCGTTCACTCCGTCAAACCTGCCCTCGTTGAACTCGGCAACGGCGAAAAGCGACGGCAAAGCCGCGTAATTAGAGCAAGGCGCGCCCCTGTCCGCCCAAAGCGTTACCATAAAATCGTTTGCTCCGCTCTTTTTTGCGGCGCGCATTTGCGGAATAAGCCTTAAAAGGGAAAATTCGTTGTTCGGCCCGAAACCTATATATTTCCACACCGCGCCCGCAAAGCCGACGTTATCGCAATATTTTTTTGCTTCCGAAATCATATCGCAAAGTTTGTTTTCGTCTTTTTCTTCATAGTTCCAGACGTAAACCAACGCGTCATTCGGCAGGCAATCTCTTATTTTATCGGCGGAAACGCTCGTATCGTTCGTTTCCACGAGCATATCGCCCCACATTTCGGGAGCGTAGCCGTATTTTTTCAGAATGGCGAAAACGCGTTTCAGGTGCGTTATTAAAAGTTCTTTTTTATCGGTTTTCCCGTATTTTTTGAGATACTCGCCCGTTCCCAGCCCGAAGGCTTCGTCCAATCCCAAATGGATTTTGCGGGAGGAAATGCCCTCGGAAATCGTTTTAATCATACGCTCGATAAGCTCGTAAACCCTCTCGTTTCCGACCATAACGACGTTATCCGTGTCGAAAATACCCCAATATTCCGGATATTTGTTTAAAAAATGCAAATGCGAAAGAGTTTGTATCTGCGCTATGAGTTCAACGCCGCGGCTTTTTGCGTAAGCGTCCATATCCCTTAACTGTTCCGCGGTGTAACCGCCGCGTTTATAACCGAAATAAGGTTCTTCTTTTATCTTGTAGGCATCCGCCATACCGAGATAGAGGGTGTCGTAACCCATTGCGGAAAGATATTTTATATACTGCTTTATCGTTTCCGGTTTTGGCGTAATTCCGCTCGAACACTCGATGAGCGCGGATAAACGTTTGAAATTCTTCATAAATCGTAATCGCTTTTCGGCAAAAGGAGAATCGCAAGCTTCGTTGCGACTCTCCCGCCGTTTTTTTTTGCGGTTTCTCCGCTTAATTTTTACCTTTGGTTTTTACCTTTCTGGCGAATTTTACCACGCGCTCGAAATGCTTGCGCCCTTCGACGCGCCGCTGTTAATATTGATTACCTTGTAATCGCCGAGGCTTGTGAACCACTGTTTGAAGGTGTATTCGGTGACCTCTTGCTTGGGGCCGATTTTAACCGTGGTAATATCTTTCGTGCCCTCGGCAATCGTTGCGCCGCCCTCTTCGTCCACTCTTACGGACACGGTGAGTTTGGAGTCGTCGTCCGCAACCTTATAGGTGTAATAGAAGACGTAAGTTTTCGCGGGGGAGATAACTCCGTCGTTAAAGCCTATCGCTTGGTCGCCGGCATTTGGGAAGAGCAACTGCTTGTGGCCTTGCACGAGCAGGACTATTCCGTAAAGGGACTGGTTTTTATCTCTCGTGTCGTGGAAAAGGTTGATATAAAGCGCGCCGGCGGCGGAAACCATTCCTTTAACCTTGAACACGAGCGTGCCTTCTCTGTCGTTTTTAAGGCTTGCGCTGTTGCCCGCCCATTCGGGAGCGTTCGTTATATCGTGCGTGAAATCTCCGTCAAGTTCCCTGAGCGTGTGATATTTGGCGATTTTAGCCGTCAATGCGGTAAGTTTTGCTTCAACGCCCTCGTTGAGGTTCGTTTTTTCCTCGTCGGACATAAGCGCGTAAGTTTCGTTTGCCGATTTGATTTTCTTTATCTCGTCAACGGTGTAAAGCGTATCCTTCAATTCCGTTCCGGCAACGATTTCGTTCACCGACTGGGCGCGGAAGGTAAGGATTTTCGCCTCGAACGCGCGAAGTTTTGCTTCGTCCTCGACAACGACCTTTTTAACCTTGTCGTTAAGAAGTTCGTAAGTTTCCCTGAGCGAATCGATGGCGGCCTTGTATTCGTTTTTATATTCCGTAAGTTCGTCGGCCGTTGCGGGAAGGTTCTTGAAGCCCTCCCTCCAAATATCGGCTTCCAAAGATACGAGTTTTGCGATTTCGGTTACCTTTGCCGCGGAATCGAGGCAAAGAGCGTTATAAGCTTCTCTTGCCGCCTTAACCGCCGCTTTATTCTCTGCGGAATAACCCTCTTCATACGCGGGAAGAGCGGATATTATTTCGTTTACTTTATTCGCGTTGGAAACAGCCACGATTTTGCCGACGTACAAGGTGTCCACCGTTGCAATCCCGCTCGGGGTATCGTTGCTTATCGAAGTGACGTTGAGTTCGCTTATCGTGAACGACGATTTGATAACGAGCTTAATCCAGCCGCTGTTTGCGGGAAGAACGTAGCCGCCGGGGATATTGAGCGAATTACCCTCTTCGTCGAATTGTTCTGCGGAGGACTTCCAGTCAACCCAAACGGCGCGTCTGGTTTGAGAAGCGTTCTTCACCCAAACGTGAAGTTCGTCGAAGCCGTTCGCTTTTGTGGGCGCGATTCTAACGGTTACTCCCGTCGTGGACGAGCCGTCGAAATCGAATTTAACCGAACCCGTTTCGCCCTGCGGGTGTTCGTCCGCGCTGAACGAATACTTTCCTCCTACGAATTCGGAGAGCTGGGTTAAACCGAGAATTTCGTTAAATCTTAACGTCGTTACGTCGCCCGTCGCGCTCTCTTCTTCGAGTTTGAGAACTTTCAGATAAGAGCTAATGGCGTTCGTAAGCAAATCGGAATTGCCGACGATAAATCTATAACCTTGCGGAAGTTCGTTATAACGAGTGTAAAGCCCTTCGAGAAGTTCTTTGTCGTTTGCCGAAATTTCTCTGTTTTCCAAAGCGGCAACGTCGGTTTTAAGAGTTTCTACCTTCGCGAGAAGTTCTCTCGTTTCGTCCGTGTAGGTCTTGCCGAAGGTCACTTTCAAATCGTCGATATAATAAGCCGATTGAGATTTATCGGATAAGTTTATGCTTAAACCCGTAAGAGTATCGGCAATGCTGTCCACGATAATCGGGTCGAGCGTTACGGAGCAGGTCGTCCAGGCGTAAGGCGTAAGTTTAAATTCGCCTCCGTTTATTGCGATTATTTGGTTTTGCGCCCCTACGAGAGCAAGCGTTACAGTCTTTTCCTTTGCGGAATCGTTGTAAACCTTAACGGAGATTGCGCCGAGTTCTTTTTTGGGAAGCCCTTTCAATTTGGAACGCTCGAAACGCGCGAGAATTTCCTTGAACGTGCCGCTCTTATAGTAAACGCGGAGCGCGCCGTCGCCCTGACGGGGCGAAAGGTCCTCGGGGTTACGCTCCTCGGCGGCGGGTTCTTCGTAATCGCTTGCGCTTACAGTCGGCCACGCACTCGAAACCTTTACGCCCGACGAATTTCCGCTGTTGATGTTTATCGTTTTATGTGCGTCTTTATTTTCGTGTTCGGTGAGCCACTGCTCAATCGTGTAAAAACCATATTCGGCAAATTTAACCGTCGTTATTTCTTTGCTGCCTTCAACGACCGTTGCGCCGCCTTCTTCAACGATTTTTACCGAAACGGTAAGTTTGGAATAATCTTCTTCAACCTTATAGGTATAATAGAAAACGTAGGTTTTTGCGCCGGATATTTTCGCTCCGTCCTTAAACCCTATATCCATACCCGTGCTCAAATCTGCATCGGTTGTGCCGACGTTTTGGAAAAGCAACGTATTGTTGTTGTTTCTGACCCACATCGAAACGCCGTTGCCGGACTCGTTTTTGTTTTTGGTTGCGTCGTGGAAAAGGTTGACGTAAAACGCACCGTCGCCCGCGCCCGGGTTGTCGCTATTGCCCTCGGCCATTCCTTTAACCTTGAAGACGATAGTGCCTTCCTTTTCGTTTTTAAGGGTTGCGCCGTGGCTCTCCCAACCGTTTGCGATGGTTAAATCGTTTGCGAATTCCCCGTCGAGGTCGGAAAGCGTGTAACAATTTTGAATAGCTTCCGCGCTCTCGGCTGCCTTTAAAACGGCAAGGTTCGTAACTTTCTTCTTGCTTGCGTCGTTAAGCGCGCCGTAAGCCTTGCGGGCTTTTCTTATAGCGTCAATATCGCTTATCGTCACTTCTTCGGCGGCGGGAAGAGCGTCGATGGCTTCTATAAGCTTATCGACCGCCTCTTTGTCGTATTCTTCTTTTTCGAGTTCGCTCGGCTCGGGAATGAAATTATCTTTTCCGACTATATCGAGCTTTCCGAGGGGCGTGTAACTCCATTCGTAAAGCTGTTCGACGGCGTAAAGGTCGTCGACGGTGTCGAAGCCGTTAAAGAGCATTTCGCCCTCGTATTTTATCTGTTCTTCTTCCGAAGTCGGTTCGGTAGAACTTGCAGGCGTGGAATCGACTTTGCTTTCGCTTCCGTCCGTGCCGCCGTCGAAACAGGCGGCAAACACGCAAACCACGCTTAAAATAAGCGCGAGCGCAATCATCAGTTTTTTACTCATCTTCATTCTCCTTATCATTTATAAAAACGCATATCGGAAACGGTAAACGTTCTGTTTGCCGCAAGCGCCGTTCCGTCGTCGTTTACGTTTGCAAACGCAAGACGAACGGCAACGATATTTTTCATAACGTCCTCGGTGAACACGGTTGCGTCGAGGTTTACGTGAACGTCTCTTTCGCCGCCCGCTTTGATATACGCGCTGCCTGCGTTGTAAACCTTTCCGTCCTTATCCACTAGACGAACGGTGAACTCCGTGTTTTCCTCGCCGTTTTTAACTTTAAAGTCAAGGCTTCTCGCCTTTTCGGCGTTTCCGAGAGAAATCTGAACGTAAGGCATATATCTCTTCGTTGCGCCGTCTATGCTCTCGTCCTCGGAACGGTAAACGGAAACGATGCTGACTTCCGCTTTGCCGTTTGCAACCGTGACGGAACTTCCTTCCGTAACGCTCGCTTCCGTTTGAGCCGTCAAAGCCGCCGCAACCGCGCCGTTTTTAACGTTTACGGCGTAAACCGCCGCGCCTTCAACGCTTATTTCGCCCGTTTTGCCCGTAACGACGTATTTATATCCGTCGCCCGAAGCTTCGCCCGTTTTGGTTTCGCCGTCGATTTTAAGCGTGGATTTTGCGGAATAAACGGTAAGTCCGTTCTCTTCGTTCACGGCTAAAAGTCCGTCCTCGCCTTTAAGCGCGAGAATTCTCGCCGCAAGCTCTTTTCTCGCTTTAACTACGAGCGCGTCGTCGGTGTAATAACTCGAACCGACGAAAAGCGAATCGTAAAGGTCTTCTACGCACTTATCGAAATCGACTTCCGCTCCGTACTTCGCCGCTTTTTCTTTAAGAAGCTTTTCGTAAACGGAAAGCATATCGTAATCGTCCATCGAATCCCTGTAAGCAACGAGCCTTAAACTTGCGAAGGGATATTCGCTGCCGTAATATTTCCCGGGGTAAACGAGATAACCGTCGCCCGCGCAATAATCCGCTCTTTCCGCGGTTTCGTAGGGGTTGACGTTTCTCCAAGTGTCGCCGAGAATAGCCTCGTAAGTGTTTACGGAATAATAAAGGTATCCGTTGACGTGCCATTTCTTTTCCATCCAGCCCGAAATTCTCGTTCCGAGGTTATAATCGTCGAGGTGGAAGGTGGGGTTGGGATAATTGGGCTTCACGCAGGTGTAAACCCAAAGGTCGCCGTCGGAATTGGCTTCCGCAGCTTCCTGATATTTCTGCAAAACCGCGTCGTTGCCGAGAAGGCTGACGTAGGGGCAAAACGTGACGTGAGACTCTTTAACCCATTCTCCTCTGAACGTGCAGTTCGTGAACACTGCGGGAACGTTAAGAATCGCTTTTTCTACGGAAGCTTTGAATTCGTCGGAAAAAGCCTTGTATTCATCGGTGTTTTTAACCGCCGCCAAAGCCTTCGCAAGGGTTTTGTCCCATTCGCCGCCCTTTTTGAACACTCTCTTTACGTCGGCGTATTTGTCCTCGAATCTGTCCGCCTCGTCGTAATTGGAGGGATAGAGATAAAGGTAATCGACGTAGGGCTTTTCCGGAGTGGAAAGTTTCGCCACGGCAACTATATATTTAACTATCTCCGTCGCCATCGTGCCGTCGGCAGAATAACCGTCCCTGAGCCCTTTGGGAATGACTATCGAGTTATAGTTGTTTTCGTCGAAAAGGCGCACCATCGTTTCAACCGTTTCGTCGACGGTGTAAGCGTTCTTTATGACGTAGGAATTAACCTTGTAGTCCATAAAGAAGTCTTCGTATCTTTTAACCACTTCGTCCGAAACCTCGTATTCGCCCGCAAGCATACAGTTCCTGTAAATAAGGAAGGACGACTGAAATTCTCTCCTGCCCTCGTATTCTATATCCCAAACGGTGACGCTGACGGGGATTTCTTTCTTTTCGCCGTCGAGGTCGAGCTCGAACGTGCCGGTATAAGTTCCCGCAACGGTTTCGTGAGAGGTGGTTACCTCTATCGTAACGCTCTGGTTTTCGCCCTTGGCGATTTTGTTTTCGCCGTAAGCCTTGGCAGTTGCCATAGGAAGAAGCATATCGGGAACGTAATCGCCCGCAACGTACTCCCTGTTAAGCAAATCCGATTCGTTGTTTATCCTCATATATTTTTGATGATAAACCGCAATTTCGTCTTTGGAAATGGTATTGCCCTTTCCGTCCGTCAAATCGGAAACGATAAGCTCGTAGGACTTAACGGCTTTATCGTTCGCCGTAATAACGAGCTGCCCGCCCTCCGTTTCGTTTTTCATCATTTCAATGTTTACGGAAGCTTCGAGTTTTTCGTAAGGAACGCTATCCTTAACGTTTTTCGTAACTTTCGCCGTGGAATACGCGCCCCAGACCTTCACGGGTTCGGCGGGCTTAACCGTCGAATCGTCGGAAGTTCCGCCCGTCGCCGTGCCGCAGGCAACCGCGGAAACGGTCATTGCCGCGCCGAGAGCGAGAACGCAAGCTTTCTTAAAAAATTTCTTCATCTTTTTACCTCTTATATATAAATTATTTGATGCCGAGCAACTGCTTTACGTCGTCCCATTTATCTTTGATAACGGTGCTGTTCAAGTCGACTATCTCCTTCGGGGTTTTTCCCGAGTTGAGAGCGGTGACGGGTTTAACTCCGTTCGTAAAGCAAGCGGAGATAGAGCCGAGAGCAAAATATCTCGCTTTTTCTATTCTGTCGAACACGAATCCCTCTTCGGTTGCCGCATTCACGCTCTTGCGGAATTCGCTGAACGTAACCTGTTCGGTGTAACCGTTCACGGGAGTTGCGGGAAGAGTTGCGCCTTTAAGCGTTTTATAATAGACGTTAAGCCCTTCGTCCGAATACATAAATTTAAGGAATTTCTTTGCGTTTTCGACATTCTTCGCATACGCGGGGATATACGCCTGATGGTCCGTGCCGCCTGCCATATACGAATAATGTCTTGCTTCGGTCACCTTTTTAATATCGTCGTCGGTTACGCCGTCGGGTTTAACCGCGGTTTCGCCCGCGTCCGTCGCGTCGACGTATTTGATGATTTCAACGAGCTTCGCGTCCGCCGTCGCTTTTTGTTCGGCAGTGAAGTTATCGGCTTTTATCTTCTTTCCCGCGCCGTCCTTCGGGCAGAAAGAAAGCTTCTGAACGAGCGAAGAAACGACGGGAGTTTTAATCATATCGAGCTTTGCCGATGAGAAATTCGCCGCTTCGTTTTCAAGCCAGCTTCCGTTTATCGAGAACAAAGCCGCGCCGCGCACGAACTGACCTTGCATACTCGTGAAGTCCAGACCGGAAGAACTTTCGTGTTGATAACCGTTCTTTGCGTCGAGCAGCGTTTGCAAAACTTTAAGAGCTTCAACCTGCCCGTCGTAAGTGTAGATATGTTCGCTCACTTCGCCGTCCGGGTCCTTACCTGCCATAAACGCTTCGGCGTTGGCTTTTCCCTCGTATTGAGCGAAAAACGTGGGAATCCACGCGGTGTAATATTCCGTTTCGAGAGAATAAATGAACGGAGCGACTTCCTTTTCCTTAACCTTATCGCAAAGCGCGAAAAGCTGGTTGGTCGTGTAAGGAACGTCCTCGGCCGTCAATTCAAGTTCTTCCCATTTGTTAAGGTTGCGGACTATTCCGAAAACTCCGCCCGCCCAGGGAAGAGAATAATATTTCCCTTCTATCTCGGAAGAAGCGACGTAAGTCGGGTCGATTTTATCCTTAATCGTCTTCGTCGAGCCTTCGTCGACCACGGAATTCCACACGTCGGTCAAATCGGCGTAAAGACAATCGTAGGTGTCGTTCCCCGCGGTTATCCTTCCCTCGTAAACGGCTTTGGAAAACCAACCGCGTTTATTGAAGAAAAGGTCGCTCTTGCTCACTCTCGATTCGAGTTCGGTATCGAGCGCAGCCTGCCCCGCGTCGCCAATGGCGGGTTTTTGCATATTGACGTGAATCTTTTCCTTTTTCTCGAACTCTTCGGCAAGCTTTTCAAGCCATTCCACGCCGTAGCCGAGTTTAACCGCCGAAATCGTGAGAGAACCGTTCTCTCCTTCGGCCGTGCTTTCGTTTCCGCCGCCTGCGCAGGCCGTAACGCCGAACGCGCAAACAGTCGCAAGGCAAAGCGTGATAATTTTCTTTGCAATTTTGCTCATATTTTTTCCTCCGAAAAATTTAATTTATCGGCATAAAGCCGTTTTCGTCTTTTTTTGTCCTTTCGTTCGCTTTTTCGTCACTCTTTAAGTCCGCCGAAATACACCTTTTCCATTATGGTGTTCTGGAACGCGACGAATAGCGCAAGCACCGGCACGAGAGCCAGCAAAACGCCCGCAAAGTAAGCCGGAATGTTGCCGGCATAAGCCGACATCACGCTGAAAGCGTAAGTTCCGTAAGCGAGGTTGGGATATTTCTTCATATAGGCTGCCGTGCTTTCGTAGTCGTTCCAAGCGGTTATGAACTGCATTACGAAAAGCGAAATTATGCTCGGCAAAACCTGCGGAAGCATTACCTTGAAAAGTATCTGATAATGATTTGCCCCGTCTATGGAAGCCGCCTCCGCGTAACTGTGAGAAATCCCTTTCCAGAACGCGTACATATAGAAGAAATAAGTGCCGTATAACGTTATGCTGACCAGCGAAATGGCGGGATTATCGATTAAATGAAGCCTGCTGAACAACCTGTACTGCGCGCCCTGACTTCCGTAAACGGGAAGCATTGCGATAAGAATACCCACGGTGTATAAAAAATGAGTAAACTTCGATTTGTAATGCACGAGAACGTAGCACACTATCGCCGTTGAAAACCAGTTCAGAAAAGCCGAAATCGTCGTTCTCCATATCGAGTTCCAAAGCATAGCGATAAAGCCGTTTTCGCCGTCTATCGCCTTCCATTCGGTGAACGTGGAGATGAAATTTTTAAGCGTCGGATTACTCGGAAAACTGAACAACCTATAAGTCATCTGGTCGTCCAGAAAAGCGTCCTGATTAGGCTTTATGGCAATCAGCAACCCGTAAACGAAGAAGTATAAAACCAAAGCCGAATATAAAGCGAACAGCACGAACGCGACGATAAACACCGCCTTTTGCGAAACGCTCGACCTTTCTTTATCGTATTTCACAATTTTCTTCATCGTCCGTCACTCCTTATCTTCCCTGTAAAGCACTTTTCTTAAAACGAGAACTATCGGGAAGGTAATCGCCGTCATCGTGAGCCCTATTGCGGACGCGTAATAAATATCCTGCGAAATGCTCTTAACCGCGCCGGTCGCATAGCCGTAAAGCAGGAAAGAAAGCGTTGCCGTGTTATAATCGCCGCCCGTCATCGCGAGAATCGGCCCGGTTGAAGAAAGTATCGACGCGAAGCTTAAAACGAGAATAGTTGAAATCGTCGGCCATATCATAGGAATTATGAGCCTGATAAGCTCCTGAAACCAGTTGCAGCCGTCGATTTTCCCCGCTTCGAGAACGTCCTGACTTATCGAATTCATCGCCCCGCCGAACACGACCATATTGCCGCCGAAGCCGAATATAACGCTGTAAATCAAAAGATATTTTATCGCGCCGTCCGTCATAAGCGGATTTTTATAGGCCTTGCCGAGCGAATGAAGAATCGCCTGATACGGGCCGCCCACCATAAACGTATATTTGAACAGCACCACGAGCGCGGAACTGCAAATAATGTTCGGAAGATAAGCAATCGTTCGGAAAAAACGATAACCGGCTATCTTTTTGTAAACGAAGTACGCCATAAGTATGGAAATCGGCAACACGATAAAAAGAGCCACCGAATAAAACAACAACGTGTTTTTAAGCGCGATTAAAAGTTCGCCGTTTTTCACGAACTGCGTGAAAACCTTTTCAAAGTTCGCAAAGGTGAAATAAAGTTGCTTTCCGTCGCCAGCCGCGATTTTCTCTCTTTGGAACGCCAACGCCAGCGAATCGAGATTAACGTACAGCCAGAACACCAGGAAAAACAATATGGGTATGCCCAAAAGGCTGAAAACGAACAGCCTTTCCTGCCTTTTGGCAACGTTTTTAGTTTTTAATTTTACGCCCGACGTCGTTTCCATTTATACCTCTTAAATCTTAAAAGAAAATTCTTACAATCGCCCTTCCGCTTTATTATAACGCGCGACGAACGGCGTGTCTTTTCTTTTTTTTACAATAAACTGTGATTTATTGACCTGTTTTTAAGCTTTTTCAAATTCCGCGCCTTTTCGCCGCCGCTTTTCCAAGGTGAGAAAAAGTCGTTTTTTATTCTCTTTGCAATCAAAACACGTTAAATTTCGACAATTCTTTGCTAAAAATCCAAATTATACAATTTCCCGTTGACAAAACGCGATTGCGGCGTTATAATTTCCGAAAAAGCGGCTTTAAGGAAATTTTTTATGTCAAAAAAAACAAATTACCCGATTTATAACTTCGATATAATCGACGGGCATTTCTCTAATTTAATTTTTAACCAGAATATCGAACGGCACAGTCACCTTTTCTGGGAAATAACCGTGACCTTAAAAGGCGAATACGTCAACCATTTCGACAGCGGAAATATTCTTTTGAAATCGTGCAGTTTAACCATAATCCGCCCGTCCGACGTGCATTACGTCAAACTTAAAGGCACGCCTGCGTTCTATCGCGATATTTACGTTTCGGACGAAAAAATGCGATTGATAGCGAACGTTTTGCACGAAGGGCTTTACGACGAATTGCTGCAAAGCCCCGCCCCGTCTACCTGCGTTATAAACAAAGCGCACGTCGATTCCATCGAGGCAACCGCCGCGAAAATCACCAATTTAAGGGGAATTATCCCCAAAAACGAAATTACGACGCTTCATAACTGCATCATAACCGAAGCGTTGTCCGCTTATGCGGAAACGAAATATTATCCGAGAAAGCAAACGCCGGACTGGATTCTCGATATGCTCTCTCACCTGAATTTGCAGGTTTCGTCCGAGAACGACGCGTCTTTTTCGTCGCTTAACGAACTTATCGACGGAACGGGTTACAGCCACGGTTACGTTTGCAGAAAATTCAGGGAACATTTCGGTTGCACGCTCGTTCATTACGTAAACCGACAGAAAATGGCGTACTCCACCACCCTGCTTTTGAACACGAACCTTTCCGTTTCGGACATCGCCCAAACGCTCGGTTATTCCAACCAAAGCAATTATATAAATTCTTTCAAAAAGGAATACGGCGTGTCGCCTTTAAGCTGGCGCAAAGCCAAACTTAATCTCGTCCGCAATCCCGAATAATCCTTCATCAATCCGAAGTAATTATCCGAAAAGCCCGAATTTTTTCCGCAATCCCGAATAATTTTTCCGAAAGCCCGAAAAACGCCCGATTACGGCGAACCGCAGTTTACGTTACGCTTCAATTATAACGCCGTTAAACGAACAATTCAATATCAATATGTTAAATCGTTGTATGGTTTTGTAAAGTTTTTCTTTTCGTTTTCGTTGACATTTCAGGCGCGATTTTTTATAATTATTATCGAAAAACGGCGAAAGCGAGGAAAACACGGGCGTGGTTAGTTATCTTTTCAGGCAAAACGTAAGCCTTAACTTAATACCGAATATCGACGAAATCAATTTTTATCACCATATAAATTTGTTCGATTGGCAAACCGAACATTCCCATCTCGATTACTGGGAATTCACGCTCGTTACGAACGGAACGATAATCAATTTCGTCAACGGAAAAGAAAAAATTTACAAGGCGGGAATGGTTTTCGTCGCAACGACCTCCGATTGCCATTATCTCAAAGCCGCCGATAACCAACCCGTTCGGTATATAACCCTTCTCGTGAAGGAAAATTTCATTCTGAACGTTTTAAAAACGCTCGGGTTTAACAGGTTTACGTTTGAAAGAACGGAAAACTCTTTGACGTTATCGAACTCCAAACTTGCGGAAATCGAAGAACTTTTGCAGCATATCGATTATTCCAACTCGCAAAAATACAAGGAGCACGACAAGCTCGCCTGCTCGGTTTTGCTCGATTTGCTGTCCGCCTTTGCCGCACAGGAAAGTTTTTACAGTTTGAAAACCACGCCGTGGCAACAAAAACTCAATCAACTCGCGCAAAACGAAAAACTGCTCGGCTTCGACGTGAACAACTTATGCAGAGAACTCGGGTATTCGAGGACGCAACTGAACACGCTTTTCAAAAAAGCTTTCGACTTAACCCCGCACGATTATCTTGTGAACTACAAGTTTATGTACGCCAAAAATCTGCTTCTCAACACGAATCTTTCCGTGGCGAACATAGCCTATAAAGTGGGATTTTCCAACACGATGCAGTTCTATGCGAATTTTAAAAAGATATTCGGCGTAACCCCCGCGCGTTTCAGGGAAAAACCCGCTTTAAATTAGTTTTCGCGATTTCGTCTTTTTAACGCTCGGAGATTTTGTTCGCCGTCACTAATCATTACGCGCAAAAAAAAGCAAGGGCAACGCTCTTGCTTTTTTGTTATTGCTTATTAAAAATCGTCGATAATCGACTTATAGGCTCACTTTTTCGATTTAATGAAGCGACTTATCAAATCCGCAGCGTTGTTTATTCCGCGCTCTTCGAGAAAATCGTTCGCCTTTTTAACCCTTTGAACGTCGTAATCCTCCATTCTGTGCCCGTCGAACCCGACGCTGACGAACAACCCCGCCTTTTTAACCGCCTCCTGCTGAATTTCGCTGTTAAAAAACGTCTTAACGTATTCGTGCTCGCGGAAGCCGTGGATACTGTCGTAATTCACGTTCAGTTCCCAGAACACGCCTCTTTCGGCAAGGCTTTTCAGGTATTCGTCGGCGTTAAACCCACAGCTTGAAATCAGCCCGAAAATATCCGTGTGGGCGATGCCCACGGGGCATTTATAGCCGGCAACGTAAGTTAAAATATCTTTTTTCATCTCTCCGCCGTCGTCCGATAAGTTTTCCATAAGGCAATAATCGTACTCGGCGAAGTTCTTGCTTTTATCGGGCGATAAATGCGGCAAAGTGCAAATTTCCACGCCGCAAAAGAGCTTAATTTCGGAAGCGTATTTTTCGGCAAGACCTCTCACGCATTTCCGATATTCATCTTCCCTGTCGCCGATTCCGTAATTATGGTCGGTTATGCCGAGAACGCGAACGCCTTTCTCTATCATACGCAAAACCAACGCTTCGGGATTATCTCTGCCGCAATTTGAATAAAACGTGTGCGAATGTAAATCGATTATCATATTTTCTCCGTTCAGAGATTATCGTTAGCCACAGGCAATCACGTTAGCCACGGGCTATTACGTTAAACCCCGCCAAAACGCTTGCGGTTAGCCGCGCAAAACTTTTTTTGGTTAGCCACAGGCGATTAAACCCCCTCTGGCTATCCGAGCGAAACCCCTTTCGGCAGTTCGAGTTCGGTTTTCACGCTCCCGTTTTCAAGCGAATGTTTTATTTTTATCAAACCGTATTTCGTAGGGAACGCGCCTTCGGCAAAACTCAATCCGCAAAGATGCGGCTCGATTTTTATCGTTTTATACCCCGCCGACGTCGGAACGACGCCGAGAACGTACGTATAGAAGAAATCCACGAAACCCGTAGACCAGCCGTGGCAAAGACTGCCTCTTAAACCTTTGTAACAGATTTTACCGTAATCGGCGTGAACGTTTTTCTTGTCCTTTCGAGGAAGTTCCGTTAAGGAATCCGGATTATCTTTAAGGCAGGAAATATCGAAATCCTCCCAAAAAGTCGTCGCGCCAAAATCGAGCATCGCGCCGTAATATTTTTTCAGCACGTTAAGTGCAACGTCGCCCGCGCCGCAAAAACCGAGAGCCTTTGCAATCGCAAAACTCATAAAACACGTCATTCCGTGCTCGTCGTTCCCGAGAAGTTTCAAGCCCTTTTCTTTATCCGTGAAACCCGAAATCACCCCGAACGCCGTAACCTGCTTGAACTTTGAATCCTTATATTTATACCTTTTCAGCCTTTCAAGCACGGCCTGCGCCGTCGAGCAATCCGCTTTGAAAAGCGAATAAAGCTTTATCGCCTTTTTCAACGCAATCGCAACGACGTATCGCCAGCCGTTTTCGCTATCCGGCGTGAGATTAGTGGGCCAATCGAAGAAAAATTCGTTGCAGGGATAATAATCGAGTTTGCATTTCGTATAATCCGCTTCACCGTTTTCGCATATCACCGATGAAAATGCGTTCACGACGAAATCGACCTTACCGAGCAGCTTTTTGACGAAAGCCTTTTTGCCCGAAAGTTCGTAATATTTTTCAAGACAAATAACCCACCACGCCGAATACGACGGGATTTTATTCACCCAACAAACGTCGTTCGGCGCACATTCGGTTAAAACCCGCTCGAACTGGGGAATAACGCCGTAAACGTAAAAAGCGGCGAGGAGTTCGGGATAAAAATCGCCTATCCACATAGCCCTGTCGCGTTTCACGCCGTCCCAGATTTCGTTCTTCCTGACGCATAGCGAAATAGTTCGCTCCGCCGCTTTGTAAATTTCGTTAAGCCGCGCGTCGTCGCACGCAAAATACCCCTTTCTTTTAAGGCCGTTATCGTATTTTTTAACGTAAATTCTCGAAATTTCAACGGGTTGCGAACTTACGTTGTCTATCCGCACGAAGCGGAAACCGCTCTCGCTCGAAGTGATTTCGCCGAGCGTTATCACGCGGTAAAAATTGTCCCGGAGCGAATGGTCGTTGCCCGCGTTTTTCTCGCCCTGTTCGGCGCACGCTTCGTAAACGGACTCGCCGAGCCTTATTCTTATCGTCGCGTCGCCGCTGTTTTTGCCGAAAACCACGCTTACGCTTCCGCCGATTTCTTCACCGAAATCGATAATCGCATAACCGCCGCCCGAAAACCTGCACGTTTCGTAAACGAAAGCCGATTTTTCCTCGCAGGCGTTTTTTATAAGCGCAACGGAATTGTCGACGCCGCTTTCGGTTATAATTTTAAAATCCATAGTATATATTAAATCTCCGTTCGCCGCATCGGGCGGCATTGCCTACCCGAAGCGGCGAATTCGTTTTTTACTTCGTTACAAGGCCGTAAAACCTTTTCAAAACCTATTCAAAATTCCTTCGTCGCCCGAAACTATATACGAGCTATATGCAATACGAAACGAGCAACCTCGGGTCTGTCATAATGCTGCAACTTATCGTCGGCATCGGTTCGTAGCCGAGTTTTTGCACTCCGCCCTCCAATTCCTCTATTTTTTCGTCTTTTTCGGCAAAGGCTTTTAAGCGCCTTATCGCGTAATCGCAACGGATAATCTGCTCGCCGAGGCGCATATGGTAAACTTCCACGCCAAACGCCTTATTATCCCGCAAAAAGCACTTCTCATAGCCGAGCATAAACTTGTTTAACGCCTTTTTAAGCTCGATAAGTCGGTCTATAAGCCGATTAACGGCATTTTTATCCTTGCATCGATAAACTTCTCTTATCCTTGCGGGCAAGTGCGCTTTTATCGAAAGAGCCTTGGCAAGGAGCGCGGAAAGAGCAAAAAGATAGCCGAATTTCCCCTTTGAAAGCCCGTCGTATTCCTCCGCAAGTTTTAAGTACGCTTCCTCCGCGCCTTCGGGAACGAGCGTATCGAAATTGCCGAGCAAAACGTCGGTGTATAAAAGCCAGATAGAACTCGAACTTCTCGTCGTGACGTTTTCCTTAAACGGATTGTCGAGATATTCGAGCGAGTACGCATCGTCGTAACTTATCCCCGCCGCTTTTAAAAACCTCGTTTTGTCGATTTCGCTTGCGGAATTTATTCTGCCGAAAGCATACTCCGCGGCGACGAAAAGAGACGGCAAAGCCGCAAAAACCGAGCAGGGCGCAACGCTATCCGCCCACAACGTTACGATAAAGTTCTCCACACCGTTTTTATAACATATTTGCTCCTGTTTTAAAATGCAGTCGACGGAAAAAGCGTTGTTCGGCCCGAAGCCGATATATTTCCACACGCCGCCCGCAAAAGCGGAATTCTGCGTTACTTTTTTCCCGTCCTCTATCATCTTTCCGAGCTTTTTTTCGTCCTTTTCCTCGTAGTTCCAGACGATTACGGACGAATTTTCGGGCAAACGGCTTTTCACTTCTTCCGCTTTTACCGACGAATTTTCGTCGAGGAGCATATCGCCCCACATTTCCACGGAAGAATAGCCGTATTTTTTCAAAATTTCGGAAACGCGCTCGACGTGCCTTAAAATAAGTTCTTTTCTGTCGGCAGGAGCGTGATTTTTGAGGTAATTACCCGTTCCGAGCCCGAAGGTTTCGTCCAGCCCGATATGAATCGTGCGAGAGGAAAGCCCCTCGGAAATCGTTTTAATCATCTTTTCGATAAGTTCGTAAACCTTATCGTCGCCGACGATAAGCGAATCGTTCGTGTCGAAAAGTCGTTCGTAAACGGGGTATTTTTTGAGATAATGGAGATGCCCCAACAGTTGAATCTGCGGGACAATCTCCACTCCGTGTTTTTTTGCGTAAGCGTCCGTTTCGATAAACTCGGCTTTCGTGTAGCCGCCGCGTTTATAGCCGAAATACGGCTCGCCTTCGATTTTGTATGAGTCCGCCATACCGAGGTAAAGCCTGTCGTAACCGAACGCAGAGATGATTTTTATAAATCTTTTAAGCGTTCCGACGTTCGGCGTTACCCCGCTGGACGTTTCCAGAAATGCGGACAAATGCCTGAATTTTTTCATTTGTAATATCAGTTATGCGCTACTATATCCGTCATAAGGAAGGTGAGTTCCTCGTTTGCTATAACGTCCGCGAAGTAGAAATACCCCGCGCTCGCAAAGTCTTTTGCCGGAACGATAATTTCCGTCCAACTCTTCGCCGCAAGCGAACAGCCGTAATACTTTTTGCCCCAGCCCCTCGTGATAACCGCAAAGGTAAGAACGGCGTCTTTGGGGTTGTAAACGCTGAATTTCACGAAATCGTATCCGGAAAGGTTTACGCCTGCAAGGTTATAACCCAAATAAACCACGGGTTGAGCGCCCGTCGTTCCCGTCGTGTGAACGGCAAGAACCTTACCGTAAGTTCCGTCGGTTTTAATCGAGAAATCTCCGTTCCAGAGGTACGAGGGAATGTCCGTGGGATGCGTGAAGTTATCCGTCGCGTTCGGTTTGGACATATTATATACCTTGTAAGGAATTTCCGCAAGTTTTTTCTCCGCCGCGGTAAGTTTTTTCTCGTCGACCTTTTTCTTTGCAAATGCGGAAAGCTTGTCGTATTCCGCCCTTACGAAGGAAACGTTTTTCCTGTCGTCGTCGGTGACGTTCGAAGCCGCGGGAAGATTGTCGATGAGATTCTGAACGTATTCCACGGAGCAAGCGTAAACGTTATCGATATAGAACTTTTCACCGGGGTCGGTGGGATAAATTACGAAGTTACCGGCGTTTTTGAAGTCGCTGACGGTAAGCTTCACGTCCGTCCATTGATTTGCGCGGAGCGTGCAGGTATAAACCGTGCTGCCCCAACCGTAAGTTACGAAGAACAACGTTTTATCCTGCGAGTTCGCGTTGTAAATTCTCCAAGCGACGTAGTCGTAACCGTTAAGCGAAGAGGAAGCCCCCGAGAAATCGTAAGAAACGAAAATTCGTCTTGCGTTATTGTCGCCGTCCGGCATAACTCTCTGAACTCCTATCGCCATCTTCTTTCCGCCGTCGAAGTTCTCCACGGAAACGTTTCCGCTCCAATCGAACCACTTCGTTTCTTTACCGAAATTAGACGTCGCCATTGGATTCTCGAAATCGAAAAGCGTGTATTTATATTTTAAAAGTCTGCCTTTTTTGGCCGATTCAATCGATTTAAGTTCTTCGCTTGAAAGCGGTTTGACGGATTTAAGCAACGAATACGGCGCGGAAAGGTCGAGAACGAGCTTATCTTCCACTTCGTTTGAAGTTCCGTTGCTTACTTTCGTCACGGCAGCCCTGAACGTTTCCGAAATCTTCGCTGCGCGGGCCGTTAAATCGGAATAAACGCCCGAAGCGTTGTTCTTCATATAGTTTTGCTTATACAAAAGCATATTTTCAAAAGAACTAAGGAAGTATATCGCTTCTCTCGCGTTTGCCGTCACGACGTCGCCAGCCTTAACGACGTAATCGTTTTTGAGGATAATCTCGGCGTAATCGTTATCCACCGCGCGCGTTAAAAGCATATCCGAAACGGTGAGAACGCACGCCCCGCCGACTTTGATATACGCCGCTTCGTTATATTCCTTTGCGGAAAGAACTACGACGCTCGCCGTGGGCGTTGCGGAAATTTCTTTCACGACTTCGCCCGCCGCGCTATAAAGCCTTACGGCTACGGACTTATCGGAAACGAGCGAGAACGAAACGTTTTGCGCCACGTTTACGGAATCGAAAGCCTTTTTGAGCGTAATTTTTGCGGCTGAATCCTTTATCGTAAGATTATATTTATCGTTTGAAGAGGTTACGCTTGCGTTTCCGCTCGGAGAAAGTTTTTCGCCCGAAAGTGCCGACGCAATCAATTCTTCTCTCAAAAGCGTGTAAGCGCGGATTCCCGAAACGTGAACCTTTGCGGGTTCGGTTTCGCCAGTTCTGTAATTGAAAGTAAAATTCATCACGTTGCCGGCTTCCACAAAGCAACTCATCGGGAGGTTTACCTCTTCGCTTGCTCCCGCCGCAACGGTAACTACGTCGACAGAACCGTTGAAACGCAACGTAAACGGCTTGTCGGAATCGTTTTTAATCTTAAACGAAACGTAATCGTAACTGTCGGTTACTATGGTAGCCGTTGTAACCGCAACGTCAAATTTCAATACGTCGTTTTTAACTTCTTCTTCCCTTCCGTCTTTTCTAACGCCTCTTGCCTTGAAACCGTTGAAAGTAAACGTCGTTCCGCCCTTGCCGGCGCCGAAAACGTCCGATGCGAATTCGTAAGAAACGCCCTTCGTTTCTTCAAGCTGCAAAACGCCGAAATCTTCCGAAAGGTAAGCCACGTCCAGTTCTCCCGAAGCGGCGTTCCAACTCTTCACTTCAAAAAATCTCTTAACGGCCTTAACGTATTTATCGTAATAAACCGAAACGGCGGAACGGCAGGAATCGTCGAGTTTCAAATAATATCCGTAAGCGTCCAGAAGAGTTTGCGGGTCGGGAGTTCCGCTCTGGATTCCGTTCACTTTTTCCACGAACGAAAGCGCGTTTTTCTGAATTTCGGTGAGTTCTTTTTCGCCCACTTTCGCCGTCCATTTGTCGAGATAATAATCGCAAGGTTTTTTGCCCGTTTCAAAGCTTACGCAAAACGCTTTTATCTCACCGCTCCTGAATTTGACGAGAACGGGGTCGAGCTCGAAAACGTAATCGTTCCAACCGGAAGCGAGCTCTCTCGTTTCCTCGTAAATCACGGACTTGCCCGAAACGATTCCGAGCGTAACCTTTTGATTGCTTTCCGCGGAAGAATACACGCTGACGCCGAACGAGGCGAGCTTTTCCATAGGAATATCGGGATAAGCCGAATGTTCGGGATAAAAAACCAAGGACGGCTTTTTGCCCGATTGATAACTGTATTTAAGGCTTCCGCTTCCCGAACGGGCGCGCCCCTCTTCGTTTACGACCGAAATACTTCCGTAAATATCGAGTATATCGGGGATATACGGACGAACGCTATAAAGTTCCGCGGGAGTTTCAAAATCCAGCAAAGTGTATTCGCCGTCCTTATATTCCGTCTTTGCGCTTTCGCTCTCGCCGCCTCGGCTTTCCTCGCTTGCGGGAACGGACGTCCCGCCCGAGGGTTTTCCGCACGCGGCGAAAATGCACGCGGATAAGCAGGCAATCAAACCGAAAATAACGATTAACTTAAATTTTTTCATTTTCAGTTCCCCCTTGCGTATTCGGCGCGGATTTCGTAAAGTTTAAGCGTTTTGTCCGCTTGCAAAGTGTATCCGCCGAATTCGTCCTTAACCACGTTTTGTATATAAAACTGAAATTCTCCCGAGCCGAGAGCCGACGCCTTTTCCGAAAGCGAGAATATAAGATTTCTCTTTTGTCCCGCTTCGAGATACGCCGAACCGAGCTCGTAAACCTTTCCGTCCGAAACGAACCTGACGAAAACGCTCACCGCTTCCGCGGACGAGTTTTCCACCGCCGCGCGTACGCTTCTCGCTCCGCCGATATTCGTCGCTTTAACGGAAACGTTAGGCGTGAAGCTTGCGGTTTGCAAGTCGTCTATTCCCGCGCCGAAGAGTTTTCCTCTCAAAATTGCCGTAACCGTTCCGCCCGAAACCGATTTCGAGCTGTTGTCGCTCACGGTGACGTTTTCGTCGCTCAAAGCGATTGCCGCCGTTCTTTTAAGCGCGAACGTAGCCGAGGATTTCGCCGTGGTAACGGTTATTTCGCCGCTCGTTTCAGAAACGTTGAAAACGTAAGCGTCGTCGCCGATTTTAGTTCCTTCAACGGTTTTTCCGTTTATCGAAACGGAACTTGCGCTCGCGTAAATTTTAGCGGAAGCGTCGTCCTCGCAAAGCATTATTCCGTCCTCGTTTTTAACTGCGAGAATACGCTTTGCAAGCTCTTTTCTCGCGGCGTCGAGAAGGGAATCGTCGGTGTTGTAAATCGCCGCGTTGAAAAGCGACGCGTAAATATCCGCGACGTACGCGTTGAAATCGAGTTCTCCCAGCCCGTATTTTTCGTAATACCCTTTAAGAAGTTCCTCGTAAACGCAAAGCATATCGTAATCGTCCATAGAATCACGATAAGCCACGAGCCTCAAAGACGGAATAGGTCCGTTCACTCCGTAATATTTCCCGGGGTAAACGAGATAACCGTCGCCGTCCGCTCCGGAATACCTCGTCGCGTCCTCGTATTGATTGACGTATTTATACCATTCGTCGCTGTTATGTCCGTTCGTGGACGCCCAGTAAAGATAGCCGTCTATCCCGTAGCACTTTTCCATCCAGCCCGAAATTCTCGTGCCGAGATTGTAATCGTCGATATGGAAAGTGGGATAAGGATAAGTAGGACCGACGCAGGTGTAAGCCCACACTTCCGCGTTTCTCTTTTTGGCCGCCGAAGCGTAATGCTCGCTTATATGCCCGTTGCCGAAAACGCTTAAATAGGGGCAGAACGACGCGCTGTAATTATCAACCCATTCCTCCATAAAATTCACGTTGGTGAACAGCGTGGGGATATGAAGAACGGATTCGAGAACGTGTTCGATGAAATCCTGCCCGTAAGTTTCGCCGAGAGCAAGAAATTCCGCGTCGGCTTTGAGCCTGTCTGCGGCAAGCGAAAGCATCTGGTCCACTTCTCCGCCTTCCGAAAGCATTCTTTCGGCGTTGGCGGCTCTGTTGGCAACGGTATCTATATCCGCTTCGTCAAGCTCGAAAGGATAAAAATAAGCGTAGTCCACGTAGCAGTTTTCCGGCGTGCTTATCTTCGCAAGCGCGGTTACGTATTGCAGACAAACCTCCGTTTCTTTCGTCGTCGAACCGCCTCTGTACGCAACGTATGACGGCGGGAACTGATAAGGAATGTAAACGGAGTTATAATTGAGATTATCTTTCGTCCTCACAACCGATTCGAGCCATTCCTCGCCGTAAGCGTTGAAATCGTTTCTCTTTTTGTTGTGAAGGCAGGTGTTTATTTTGTAATCGAGGAAGAAATCGATATATTCGTTCACCATTTCGTCCGAGTTATCGAATTCGCCCCTTAAAAGCGAGCTTTGATACATAACGAAGCAGGATTTGAACGACCTTCTTCCCTCGTATTCGATGTCCCAGACGTTCACGGAAACCGGAATATCCGTTTTCTCGCCGTCGACGTCGAGCGTGAAATAACCGGTATATTCGCCGTCCGAAACGCCTTTTGAATCGAATTCGACGTAAATTCCCTGATTGTTGCCCGCCTTAACGGAATTTTCCTTGTAATTTTGAGCGACGCTCATCGGCAAAAGCATATCCGGAACGTATTCGCCTATCGTATAAACTCCGTTAAAGTCGGTTTTATTGTTGACTTTGATATACTTTTGTTGATAAATATCCACGTTTTCGAGAGGGAAAACTTCTCCGTTAGAGGATTTAAGTTCGCCGCCCGTGAGCGCGAACGAATTTACGTCTTTTTTCGCCGTTATTATAAGCTGCGCGCCCTCGGTTTCGTTTTTAATCATCGAAACTTCCAGCTTCGCGTCCAAAGCGGTGAAATTGCCGTTCGCGTCGGGATTTTGCCCGACCTTCGCCGTCGAATAAGAGCTCCACAAATCGTACGCTTCGGTTTTGCCGCCGTTGCCGGATTCCGAAGTTCCGGCGGGGCGTTTGCCGCAGGAAACTCCTTGAAGCAAAATTACCGACGAAATCAGGGAGCATAATGCAATGCGTGTGATTTTTTTCACTGATTTTCTCCTATTTCTCTTTTATTTTACGAGAATATGATTTTCGTTTAATCGGCCGCAGGCGATTGCGTTTATATTTCCAAAAAGCAATCGCCTGCGGCCGCCCGAGCGGACTTTTAATTCCGCTCCGAGCCGAGTGAATTTCAAACCCCTCGGTTATCCGAGTGGGATTTTCGCCTTCGGCTATCCGCAAAAATTAAATGCCGAGCGCGCCGGAAATACGGCTCCAATTCTGGTTCATAAATTCCCTGTTTTTGGCGAGAACGTCGTTGGCGGTGAGTTCGCCGCTGTAAAGGCTGTTGACGTAATTTGAAACTCCGTTGAAGAGCTTGAAGTTTACTCCGCCGATGGAATACATTTTATCGGTGGAAGCGAATATAACGACTTCGTCCTTCTTGATTTTGTTTACTTCCTTCTGGAAATCGGAAAGTTCGACGTCGCTGTACTTGCCGTTTTTGCTGAGGTTAAGCGGAAGGCTTGCTCCGTTGGTTGCCCTGTAATAACAATCCATTCCCTTATCGGAATACATATATTCGATAAAACTTTTGATAAGGTCTACGTTGGGCGAATAGGAAGCCGCGACGAGAGCGTGGCTCGAACCTTGCGCGTTGTAATTGCGGCCTCTTGCCTTACGGACTTCGTCAACGTCTTTTTCGGTTGCCCATTCGGGCTTGCCCTCGTAACCGCTTGCGTTTGCGTCGACGAATTTAACGAGTTCGGCGAGTTTGTCGTCCTTATCGGAAGCGGCAGAGAAAGAAAGTCTGTTTGCAAGCGCGCTTATAACGGGCGTTTTGATATAGTCTATTTTCGCTCCGGAATTGGTTTCCATTTCGATTTCGAGCCACGCGCCGTTCACGCAGAATACGGACTGGCCTTTAAGGAAATAACCCTGCATATCCGTGAAGTTTATTCCGTCGGATTCCGGATGCTGATAGCCGTTGGTCTTTTTAACGAGTTTTTCGACGACGGAAAGCATTTCCTTATGTCCCTGATAAGAGAAAAGGTCCTTGGAGTAATTTCCGTTCGGGTCTTTCCCCGCGAAATAATTCTTTATGTTCTCGTCGGTTTCGTATTGCATAAACCACGTTCCCATAAAGCTGGTGTAATATTCGTCTTCCGAAGAATAAATGAACGGCTTAACCGACGAAAGAGACTGCGACGTTGCGGCTTTTGCCTTTATTTGTTCGCAAACGTCGAAGAGCTGGTCGGTGGTTAAAGGAACGTCGGCGTCGGTGAAGCCGAATTTTTCCCACACGTCCACGTTTCTTAAAATACCCATAACGCCTTCAATCCAGGGAAGTCCGTAATATTTGTCGTTCACCTTGTAAATTTTCTTGAAGTCCTCGTTGAGTTTGGAATCGATGGTAGCTCCGTCCTCGCCGTCCAACGCTTTGGTGCAAACGTCGGTTATATCGAGGAATACGTTGGGATATTTCTGTCCCTTAACGGTTATTTCGCCTTCGTAAATTCTCGTGGCGTATTCCGAGGTTCTGTAAATGAAAATATCGCGGTCGGCCTTTTGTTCGATTTTCGTTGCGATTGCGTCGTTGCCCGCCGTGCCGATGCTCGGGTTAATATCCACTTTGTTGCCCGTGGCTTTTTCCCACTCTTTGCCTATGGCTTTAAGCCATTCCACGCCGTAACCGAGTTCCACGGCCTCTATACGAAGAGTTCTTCCGCCGTTTCCTCCGTTGCTCTGGTCACCACCGCCGCCTCCGCACGCGGTTACGAAGCAAAGCGACGCGATTGACGCGGTAGCCGCAATGCCGGCGATTAGTTTCTTAATCGAATTTTTCATATTTTTCTCCTTTTTTTGTTTATTTATATGGCTGATTCGCAATCAGCCTTTAAGTCCGCCTATATGCACCTTTTCCATAACCGTGTTCTGGAAACAACCGAACAAAACGAGTATGGGGATTATGGAAATGAGTATTCCCGCAAAATAAGCGGGCGTGTTGCCTCTGTATTGTGATTTGACGCTGAACGCATACGCGCCGTAAGAAAGCGTCGGGAAGCTCGGATAATAAAGAAGTATCGTGGAATAATCGTTCCACATACCGATTACGCCCATAACGTAAAGAGCCGTCGCGCTCGGAATGAGCATCGGGAGCATTATTTTAAGGTAAACCTGCCAATGCCCCGCCCCGTCGATAAACGCCGCCTCGGCATACTGCCAGGATATTGCCTTGTAAAAAGCGTAATAATAGAAGAAGTTCGCGCCGAACAGCGTGACGTGCGTTAAAAACATCAACGGCGAATCGATAAGATGAATATCGGTGAGCAATTTATACGTTGCGCCCGCCGCGCCGTAAATTGGAAGTATCGAAATGAATACTCCGAGCTTATAAATGCCTCTCGTGAATTTAGAACTGTAAAACACGAGAACGTAAGTAACCGTCGCCGTGACGAACGCCGCCACGAGCGGACTTAAAACGGAAATCCACACGGAATTTATAAACATATCGAGGTAAGTTGCGTCCTCGACGATTCCGTTCCAGCTCTCGAAAGCTCCGAGAAAGTTTTTAAACGTGGGATTTTCCGGCCAACAGAACAGCCTGCCGGCTATTCTGTCGTCGATATACGCGCTCTGGTCCTTTTTTATCGCAATCAGAAACGCGAACAGGAAAAAGAAAAGAATGAACGCGGCGTATAAAACGAATATCACGAAAGCTATCGTCGAACCGACCTTTTGCGCCGTCGATTTGTCGCTTCCCCGCAATTTTTTTAATTTTGTCATAACACGTCCTCTTTATCTCTTTTATCGCTGTAAACGAAATGCTTTATAATCATCGCCAGCGGGAAAACGATTAAAGTCATCATAATTCCCACGGCGGAGGCGTAGTAAAGGTCTTTGCTCTGACCGTTATCTCCGCCCCAAACGAGCGCGTAAAGCAAATAGGAAAGCGTCATCGTTCCGTTCGCGCCCTTGGTGAACACGAGGATAGGTCCGCTTGCGGACAAAACCGCCGCACACCTTAAAATAAGCATAGTGGAAATCGTAGGCCACATCATAGGGATAACGAGCGACACGAGTTCGCGTATCCAGCCGCACCCGTCGATTCTGCCGGCTTCGAGAACTTCCTGATTCGTTCCGTTCATCGAACCGCCTATAACGATTATGTTGCCGCCGAAGCTGAACGTTATCGTATAAAACAAAACGGTGAGCAAAGCCTGCGGCTCTTTCGACAAAAGGTTTAAATACGGCAACCCGTGTTTGGTTCTCCACGCCTGCACTACTCCGCCCGAGCCTATCGCGTACTTGAAAAGCACGACGAGTACCGACGAGGAAATTATCGTCGGAAGGTAATAAATAAATCTGAAAACCTTATACCCGGCGATTTTCTTAAAGAAGAAATAACTCATCACGATGGAAAGCGGAAAAACTATAAGCAAATCCGCAAAGAAGAAAATCAAGGTGTTTCTTAAAGATTCGATAAGCTCCTTGTAATCTCCGCCGCTCGTGTTGAATATCCTCTGAAAGTTATCGAGCGACCACCGCTCAATCAATTTGCCGCTCGAATAATCGGGGCGTTGAAAAGCCATAAGTATGGAATCCGCGTTTACGTAAACGAAAAACAGCAAAAAGCCTACGGTAGGCAACGCCAACGCGCTTACCATAAACCCAAGCCTCATCGTTTTATTGTCGAAACGAAGAATTCCTTTTCCCTTTTTGTCTGCCATACAATCCTTTTGCCGACGCTTCCGATTTCTCGCGAGAAATCGGAAGCGTCGGCGTAATTTTATCTGAATTTAGTTATCGTTTATTTCTGCGGAAATTTACCTTTTAATTCCCGCTTTTGCCGCGGCTCGCTTTTCGCTTGCCGTTTTCGGCTTTATTTTTTTCGGCTTTCTCGGCTCACTCCTTTTTGCCGCGTTTTTTAACGACGAACGCCGCAATAGCCATAAACGCGAGAGTTCCCATAGCTCCGTTCAAACCGGAAGAACAACCTTTACCGCTTCCGCTCGAACTTCCTGAATCCTTGGTCGAATCTTTACCGCTTTCGGAAGGAGTTTCACCTTTCACTTCCGCACCGCAAACGTCGCACTTGCCGTTCTTGTCGTCGTCCTTATGCGCCGCCTCGGAAAGTTTTTCGTTGCAGACTTCGCAAACGTGCCAATGTCCGTTTTCGTCCTTCGACCATTCGCTCGATTCCTTGTGAGCAATCTTTTCGATTTTTTCGGTTTTGGTTTCCTTGCAAACCGAGCAAGTGAACGTTTTAACTCCCTCTTCCTTGCAGGTTGCGGGTTTCGTTATCTTGCCTTCGTCGTAAGAGTGAGCGATTTTCGCAACGCTTTCGGTTTTGGTTTTTCCGCAAACTTCGCAGGTAAACGTTTTAACGCCTTCCTCTTTGCAGGTTGCGGGAGTGGTTATTTCTCCGTCGCCGAAGGTGTGAGCCGCTTTGCTCTCTTCCAACACGATTTCGCAAACCTCGCAGACGTGCCAGTGATTTTCACCGTCGCTCGTCCAAGCTTCCGCGGGAGTGTGTCCTTTTGCGGCAAGCTTTCCTTCGCCGGCCTTCCAGCCTTCAACGTCTTCAATCGCTTCGGCTGCTTCCGCGTCCTTAAAGCAAGCGTTGCAAACCTTACATTCGTAATATTTCTTCACGCCGTCCGCGGTGCAGGTTGCGGCAACGCCTTCAACCTCTTCCGTATCGTGACCTTTCGCCGCGATTCTGCCTTCGCCGACTTTCCATTCGTCTATATTCGCAATGGCTTTTTCCGCGTTTTCGTCCGCAAAAGCCTCGTTGCAGACGGAGCAAACGTAACTTTCCTTATATCCGTCCGTCGTGCAGGTTGCGGCAAGACCGTCAACCTTCGTAAGGTCGTGACCGAGCGCGGCTTCTTTGCCGTCGCCGTTTTTCCATTCGTTTATATCCTCGATAGCCTCGTAGCCTTCGGCGTCAAGGAAGTATTCTCCGCAGGTTTCGCAAGCGTAATGCTTTTTATAACCCGCTTCTTCGCAAGTCGCCGCCTTTTGGGAAACTTCTTTTATAACGTGCGCGGGGGTAAGAGCGATTTCCTTGGGCGTAGCCACGGTGTCGGCAGTGAGCAAATCTCCGTTTTTAACTTCGGTTTCGCCTGCCATCCAAGCCCATTTGTAACCGTGCTTCGCGACCTTATCGATTGCGGGAACTTCGCTTAACGCTTCGTCCTCTGTCAAGGTTTTTTCGCCAAACGACTCGTAAAATCTGAGATTTTTCAAGTAAATCTTTCCGCTTCCGGCATCCAACTGGAAGATAACCGTAGCCTGCCCCGATTTATCGCAGGTGTAAACGAGTTTATAATCCTTATATTCCGTATTGTTTATCCAAGCGGAATGAAGAAGCGTCCATTGCGGCGAATTGAGCGCGATATTCATATGAACGTTATCGCATTTCATACTGAACGTTACGACGTAAGTTTTTCCTTCCGTAACGCGGTACTTACCCTCGCCTCCGAGATAATTTACAGCCGTACCGGAAGCAACGTCCGCGCTGCGGGTAAGAGTCGCGCCGCCTTCCTCGTTCATTTCGGGAACGTTATAATGCTTCCACGATTCCGTCGAGGAGGCCATATCGTAATAATAATCGTCCGAAACGAGCGCTAAATCGTAAAGCCTTTTGCGAACGATTTTTGCGACTTTATCTCCGTCGTAATCGCAAACGGTATCTGCGGAAATTTCTTTTCCGTCAACCGCCCAATATCCGTCGGCATAACGGTCTTTTACGGGTATTTCGGGGAGTTCGCCGATTGCTTCGCCTATTGCCGCATTCTTTACGATTTTTTCATATAACCTGACTTCTTTAAAAGTCAAAGTTCCCGTTCCGCCGAGAAGCTGAACGGCGAAACTCACGTTTCCGTTTTCGTGAGCGGTAAACTCAAATTCAAAATCGGAATATTCGTTGCCGTTAAGCGTTTTATCGGTCAATAAATCCCATTTTTCGGCAAGTTTATTCTCGCTGTTGTAATCCATCGAAATGCCGAACATCGCAAATCTCACGCCGTCTGCGCTTTTTGCTTTGAAACTTATTTTATATACTGCGCCTTTCGTGCCGACGATTCTGCGTCTGCCGGCGTAATAGGTAACGGTGCTATCCGCTCTTTTCATTGCGGCTTCTCCACCGGAAATTTCGGGAACGGGAACGTTATCGTTTACGTACCAGCTTTCCGTGGACGAAGCTATATCGTAATCGTAATCGTCGGATAAAAACGTAATGCGACGCGCTTCTTTATAAACGATTTCGGCCGTTTTATCTCCGCCGTAGTTATAAACGGTGTCGGAAGTAACGGCTTTTCCGTCAATCTTCCAACGTCCAACGTAACCTGCTTTTTCGGTAATAGCGGGAAGTTCTCCGATTGCTTCGCCTGCCGTTACGCTCTTTTCGATTTTTTCGTAGTATCTGAAATCCTTAACGTATAAATCGCCCGTTCCGCTCCTGAGCTGGAATAAAAGGTACGACGCGCCGCTTGCTCCCGTTACGGTATATTCGTAAGAAGTTTCAACGTAATCTTCGGAAGCTGCCGGCAAATTTTTCGCGTAGCCGTAACTCTCTTTATTCGTCGTTCCATCAGCGTTTAATTGCGGAGCAATCGGGAACAAAACGCCGGTAACGCTCCCTTTCGCTTTAAACGAAACGATATAAGTCTTGCCCTGCTCGACGTTGAACCTGTTATTATATCCAAGATAATAATTGACGTTACCCGTCGTTCCTTCGGGACGGCTCATCGTCACGCCGCCCTCTTCGTTCTCAACCGGCGGAGTAGCGTGATTTTTTATGCTATCCCACAATCCCGAGGTTGACAATTCGCGGTCGAATTCCGCAGGTAAAAATTTAAGCGTGTACGTTTCGCCGTCGGCATTCGCCTGCGGCGCGCTGATTGCGACAAACGCCGTTAAACAAAGCGCAAAAACGCAAGCAAACAACGCTGTCAGTGTTACTTTTTTTCTCATCTATTTATCCTCCTGATGATTTTCAGATTTTTCCGTTTTGTGAAAATTTTGCTTATAAGAACCGTTTCCTTTCGTCGCAAGACGAAAGGAGGGACGTCCCTCGCTATTTTTTGTTTTTCTAAATTTATTTGCGTTACGATTTTTTGAAATTCGTCGTTGATTTTTCAAAATTACCGTAGCCCCGCCGCGACGAACCTCACGGCAACCGTATCGGGCGACTATATTATAAGACTTTCGCTCGCCCTTTACAATATCGTAAAAATACTATTTTTTGTACTAAACCGACTTTTTGCTTGACTTTACCCTTTTCCGCGGAATATAATGTTTTCACAAAAAACAAGGAGAAACGATATGAACGATTCGACGCGAAAGGTTTCCACTTTGGATTATTCGGACTGGGGCACGCGCGACAACACGCAAAAATACAGAATGTATATAAGAAAGACTTTCAACGAAAACAGTTCTCCGCATCGTCACACTTATATCGAGTTTTTTTACGTTATCGAGGGAACGGGCACGCATCTTTTCAACAAGAAAAGCTTCGTTTTGGAAGCGGGCGCGGCAGGGCTTTTAATCCCCTCCGACGTGCACGGCTTCACCTACGACGGGAAGAATAAATTCCACCATATAGACATTCTTATGGACACCGAATACTTCAAGGAAGCCTGCGACTTTTTCTACGACGGGCTTTTCGAGGATATTCTGGCCGAAAAATTCCGGCGCACGTTCACCCTTTCGTTCGAGCAAATGGCAACGCTTAACAAATTCGTGCCGTATATGTTTCTTCCGCCCGATAATCTCGGGCATATTATGGTTTCAAAATCGCTCGTGACCTCGATACTCCACTTTTTAATCGAGAGTTATCTGCAAAAGACCAAAGACGATTCGCCGGAATGGCTGATTTCATTGCTTTCAAAGTTCAACGCCGGCGAGAATTTCACCTCGTCCGTCGCCGATTTAACAAAAGAATTTGCATATAATCCCGATTATATGCGCCGCATTTTCAAGAAAAATCTCGGAACTACTATGACCGATTATTTCAACCGCAAAAAGACGGATTACGCCCTGCACCTGCTCCAAACGACCGACCTTTCGGTTGAAAAAATCTGCGAGGCGACGGGGTTTAACAACGTTTCGCATTTTTACCACCTGTTTAAAAAGGCGTTCAACAAAACCCCGAACGAAATAAGGAAGTTTTAATTTTGCGTTTATACGTCGTTTATATGCCGTTTATATACCGAACGGATAAAAAAACGCTCATAGCGTGACGCCGGTTTTGTAAAAAGCTATCTCTCTCACGTCCTCGCTTTTACATC
>ERZ808278.380-NODE-380-length-31405-cov-31.184147_pt1 | contig 31405 bp, 43 predicted proteins | sample MGYA00521239_ERZ808278 | MGnify/ENA primary metagenome ERZ808278 (study PRJEB31516, sample SAMN03275600) | gut metagenome | biome: mammalia-associated habitat; material: feces | host: Papio cynocephalus | place: Kenya | collected 2012-07-17 ... | reverse complement strand
CAATTCCTATGCGAGGCTAAAGACCTCGCATCTTCCTTGCTTTGGTTTTTGTGAAGGAGGAACTGATGCGGCACCCGGAGCAGGTGTTCGTATTGGGGAGGTTCGTCCCTACGACGAAGTTCTGTTTCGACTGCGGGGGCATGCATCAGGAGATCAAGGTCTGGGACAGGGAATACGTCTGCCCGCATTGCGGGGCGGCGGAGGACCGTGATGTCCACAGCGCGAAGTGCATGTTATGGATATATGACAATCTGAGGGATAAAATAGGGCTGGGCGAGTCCGAATTCAAGCGGGTGGACTTTGACAAAGAGGTCTCCTTGATTTTCAGGGGATGGAATAGTCAAAGGGTGAATCCCGAAGATGCTACCTCTTTAGGGTAGCATAGTGTCACTTGTTTAATTGTCAACTTTTTTGGTTTTACGCAAGGCAAGGTTTCGCCTTGCAACCATGTACCAATACATCAAAGAACTGTAATTTGATTACAAAAGTAATTAATATATTTGTAAATAGCAAATGTTTTTAGAAAAAAAATAATGAACGGCAATTCATCCCTCACCTAAAGGAAAGGGTCTTCTTGCCGTAGTCAAAATAAAAAATCCCTATAACTTATCTTTTATTGATAGTTATAGGGATTTTTTGTGCCTAACTTATATTATAATGATATTTATACCAATCTTTTGTAGTCTTTTTCGCTCATCACAATCGGTGGCTCAATTCCTTTTTGCCTTAAGATTTGATCCACCTCATCGAATGATAATATCTTATCAACCTTCATGGCTCCGGTAATAATCCATGGAACAGTAGCCGGATTAGGATTTGTACGATATCTGTATGATCCGTTTTTAGGGATTTTTGGCAAACCGGCGTAAGAATGACGGAAATTCCCGTTTTTGGAATAACCGTAACTCATTGCTTCATCCTGATAATCCACATCATTTGAATATTCCACTTGCGCCCAAACCAAATTATCGGGCCAGACTTTTTTCCCGTTATATGTTTTCTTTTTCAAGAATTGCTCGGCATAAGGAATTTCGCCCAAATGCCATCCAGGTCTGAATGCTAAATTTCCTAAAGATCTACCTCTTGTACCTGCTCCGCCTGATGCAACTTGCGGTCTATGATCTTTTAGTGTATATCCTACAATATTTGGTGATGATGCAGGGAGCCATACTCCGATAGGTGTTTCCTGGGCATTGTCATTGGCGATAACAGGAGGATATAACTTACCATTTTTTAGATAGAAAACCTTATAACCGATACCAACATTTTTCGGAATAAAGAATTCGCCTTCCTGATATTTTTGATCTTTGGATGAAACGGCGAATCCTTGCGCCTCGGCATCTTCTGGAGATATTAGGTTGTTCTCTTCTGATAGAAGTTGTTGTACGCATTCTTTGATTATATCCTTGATTTCGGATTCTGTAACTCGAATTGATCTATTATAATAAGAGTCAAACACTTCATCAGATAAACCCATATCAATCAATACTATGTTTTCCTGACCGTTATCCGATACAACTCCATAACTGTTGATTCTGGTCAAATCCCCAATTGCCTCCAATCCTGTATTCGCCATATAGTCGTATAATCCAGAAAACCATTCCTTATCGTATGCTGCATCAAGAAAATTTCTATATTTGTTTGTTAACCAAGTATTAGCTTTCTTACCATTTCTTGCATAAGTGTTATGGGCGTCATAGACAAATGCTTGTACTTGCTCAAATGAACAACCTAATATCCTTTTGAAATCGCTTACGGTTGCTTTCCTCGCCAATTGCATTTCTATCCACCATCCGTTATCATCATAGAGATAGACCTCTGCTCCAATGCCGCATTCAATAGCATATGATCTGCATTCCTCTTGATTTTGGGCAATGCCTTTTGGATTCTTTGCCAATTTCAAGACTTTCTCATTGTCAACCTGATATACAATACGCCCGGAACCGGATGACAGTTTTTGAAGTTTTTCATCACAATATCTTTTCTTTCCGGCAAAAGTCGGAATATTATTAAATTCAACGAAATTGAATGATGCTGGATATGCAAATTCTTGCAAGCTGGTCATTTTGAACAAACTATTTTCTGTTATATAAATAGTCCTGAAATAATTAACAAAATATTTGGATGTTTTTGGATATTGTTATATATTTGCAATCGAATATTTGAATGAACTACCGTTGGATGAAATCAAAAAAAGATAAATCAATGCCGTATGGTCTGAAAAGCACAGATTTAGGCGATTTGTTGAAAATTGCATTAGAAGAAAAAGAAACAAAAAAGGAGGAATAAGTATGTCAAAAACACATCATTATCTAAAAATCGCCCCTAAATACTATAGGGATATCGAAACATTTGGCAAACGGTTTGAAGTGCGTCTTAATGATAGAGGCTTCAAAGTAGGTGATATTCTTCATCTTAACGAATATGCTGATGGAGAATATACTGGTCGAAAAATTGACTGCGATATAGTCTATATATTAGATAATCCGGATTATTGTAAGGAAGGTTATGTAATAATGCAAATAGATAATATCAAAATCTATAATTAGCAAAATTAATCTTTATGCTGAAAAAAATAAAAGCAATAGTTAAGTCTACAATACTTTGTATTAGATTTCCTTTCCTCTATCCAAGAAATCGGTTTACAAATCATCATTATAATAATTGGAAGATTATAGATTTGGAGACTGATTTATATAAGAAATATTATCATTTTGGTAATAGTGCTAATCAAAATATTTCTCAAAAGAAATATTTCTTTAAAACTGTAGGCAGATTTTGCGGTTATTGGACTTCTATATGGGCTTGTTTTGCTTATCATATTGTTAAATGGTATCATAATAATATATTGCAATTATTTCATTGTATTCCTACATATACGGAACTTGATTCAATGCCTACAGGATGGAGAAAGGCATTCGGGATTGAAATGTGCAAGAAAATTAAAAAAACAATATTAAAGAAAGGTGGTAGAAAGTTATTGCGTGATTATCGCATAATGGATATCAAGGAAAAATATGGTGAATTACGATGGTACAGCAATTGGACGTTTGACGAATTGGAAAAGGTGATAGATAAGTATGCCAATAAATCTGTCGTTACCTGTATAAAGTGCGGCGAGAAAGCGGTATGGATGACTGATTGGAAAGATTGGGCATCGCCTTATTGCGATAAATGCATTCCGGAATATGCAAGGAAAAGAGCGGAAATCATTAGTTGATGTTTTGTTGTTTGGATGCTTAGGCATTCTTTTAGGTGCATTTTTAGCAGTTATTAGCATTGCTTTTGTTTGAAAAAGAAAAGGTCTCCTTATTTTGTGGAGACCTTTTTGTATTATATGTTGATTCATTATTCTGGAATCGGTTGAATTATTTTTGCGTAATCAGACCAATTGGTAGCAGATTTATATGCATCAACCGATCCTGATGGAACATAGAACACAGATTCGTAAGAAATATCTCTAAATACTTGAGAGCCTAAAACTGGCGGTTTTGTTGGTAGTACTGTTATGCTACGCATTGAATTACAAAATCGGAATGCATTATCACTAATATTAGAAACCTTACTTGGGATTGTTATGTTGGTTAATGCAACACAAGATTCAAATGCATTATTCCCAATTTCAGTAACATTATCTGGGATTGCTATATTTGTTAATAAGTTACAAACACCAAAAGTTCTAGCCTTAATAGAAGTAATTCCATTCCCTAAATTAGCATTTGCTAATGCCTTACAATATTCAAATGCATTCTTCCCAATAGAAGTAACTGAATTTGGTATTGTTATTCCTGTCAATGAGTTACAAGAATTGAATGCGTAAACATTAATAGAGGTAACCGTATTCGGGATTGTTATGCTGGTCAATGAATTACATCTATAAAATGCCCATATACCAATAGTAGTAACAGAATCAGGAATAGTTACAGAAGTCAATGATTTCCAGTTATTAAATGCATAACCGCCTTCAAAATATTTGATTTTGAGTTGTTCATTAGGAAATATAATATTATCTGTTGATGTTGCCCCTGTCCAGCCAGCAAATGCTCCCTCCCCAATCGAAGTAACTGATTCTGGGATTGTTATACCTGTTAATGAACTACAATCCCGAAATGCACGTTCTCCAATCGAAGTGACCGAATTAGGGATTGCTATTCCTGTTAATGAGGTACAGCCTGAAAATGCTCCCTCCCCAATAGAAGTAACAGAATCTGGGATTGTTATACCTGTTAATGAACTACAATCCCGAAATGCATGATCCCCAATGGAGGTAACCTTATCCGGGATTGTTATACCTGTTAATGAACTACAATTATAAAATGTGCCATCATCAATTTTAGTAACCGAATTTGGAATAGATATATTATTCAATTTGGTACAGTCCGAAAAAGCAAGATCTCTAATAAAAGTAACCTTATCAGGGATTGTTATCCCAGTTAATGATGTGCAATACCTAAATGCGTACTGACCAATAGTAGTAACCGAATCAGGAATTGTTATTCCTGTTAATGATGTACAAGATTGAAATGCATAATTACCAATAGTAGTAACTGAATCAGGTATTGTTATTCCTGTTAATGAATTACAACCTTCAAATGCTCCATCCCCAATAGAAGTAACCGAATCTGGAATTGTTATTCCTGTTAATGAATTACAACCTTCAAATGCTCCATCCCCAATAGAAGTAACCGAATCTGGAATTGTTATTCCTGTTAATGAATTACAATAAGAAAATGCACCTTCCCCAATAGAAGTAACAGAATCTGGGATTGTCACAGAAGTTAATGATTTCCAACTATTAAATGCATCATTACTTTCAAAATATTTGATTTTTAGTTGTTCATTAGGAAATATAATATTATCTGTTGATGCCGCTCCTGTCCAGCCAGCAAATGCCCCTGCGCCAATTGAGGTAACCTTATCTGGGATTGTTATGCCAGTTAATGATATACAGCCAGCAAATGCACGTTCTCCAATCGAAGTGACCGAATTAGGGATTGTAATACTTGCTAATGAACCACATTCATAAAATGCACCATTCCCGATTTGCTTGCATTCTTTTTGTAGTTTTATTATACCTTTGCCATTCTCATATGTATTGGATACTATCTCTATATTATTTCCATCAGCATCAAGGAATGGACTTATTGAGTCAGAATTTGAGTTAGTAGCAATTAGTGGAGCAGTAAGTAATGATGCTGGTCCAGGACTAGGAGGAATATATCCGGGAATTACGATATCACCATCTATTGAGGTATATTCAATTGTTTGATACACCAATGGATTATAATGAACCTCATTTTCCTTAATACAGTAAGATACATTGGGTAAATTTACCCCCCCCCCCCATTGATAAACTCCTCATATTCAGAGTGTTGGGTGAATTTTTTTAAATATTCCATAATTTATTTGTTTTATTTCCTCTATAAATAGTTCTCTAATAGTTAACAATCAACGGCAAATGATCTGACATTTGAAAGCCATCGTTGACTATTTCAATATCAGCATTCAATCCAAAAACAACGCAATGATCAGGCATATATTCGTAATCATGTGCATAGTTATGGAATGATACCTCATAATCGTAATTGATTGGCTTTTTCAACTGAATTTCAACAACATCTTTTGTTTGATTGAAGTCACCGATGATAATTGTTTTTTCAGTAACTTTATTTCTTAATTTTTGCCATACTTTTCTCATGCATTTTCTCCATGTACCATGTATATTGATAATCCGTACATCATTGATTTTGGCTCCGTTGTGATGGATTGAAAACCATAATGGGCGTGCCTTTATTCCTTTTCGTACATAAATATGATGATAAATGCTTAATCCTACTCGTTTGTAGTTTTTCGGAACATATAGATTGGCAGGGAAAGATAATTCTTGCAAACAAAGAATATCCGGATTTTCTTTCTTTATAAACTCATTGATTTTCACCATTCGTTTTTTCCAATAATGTACGGATGACTTATCTCTATCTCTTGTCCAGACACGGCAATTCAAAGAAATGATCTTCATTTTATTCTTTTTTTGTGATAAATATTTGCTGTGGCTAATCCGGGTAGTAAATACAAAGTTAATTATGCTTGGCGAGACGGATTGACTTGGAAAGATGCGAATGATGAGGCAACTAATTGGTTGACAACTGTTTTCAAAGATGGAAAAATTACAAAAGAACAATCATTAAAACACATCCGAATGTTTTTGAATGATACTGAATTCTAAAAAGAGGAAAAAGGTCATCTTAATGATGATCTTTTTTTTTTGTTTATACGAAAATAATTATTATCTTTGTCATCAAGAAATATTGAATAATGGAAATACCGAAAAATATAGCAAATATATATGCTAACAAATTAATTAGTATTAATCTTAATCAATTAAGCAATATTATCAAGGAATCTACTACAAAGGTTCTCTCTGAATTGGGTTATTCCTATAATCCGGAAAGTTGGACACATAGGAAAATTATAACAGATGCCTTGATTCGTGCTGCCAGTGAAGCCCATCTTATTGATGAAATGGCTTGTGACAGGAAAACCTATCGCCAAAATGCAATTCATTTGGCATGGCAAATCATTGAGAACTGGTGCCTTTGTTATTATTGCGTAATGATGGATACCAAAAATCAAAATTTCGGACATTGGAAGGTTGAACTGGCAAGCCATTTAGGAGAGATAAAACGAACAGGATTGAAGAAAGGTAGTGGCGATAAAAAAACAGTACTGACTGACCTATACATCAATATGTACGATTTCAATGATCCAAAAAATATTGAATCAGTCATTAGAGGGAAATTCTATATAGAACAATTGAAAGATTCTTCAATTATATCATTTGTTGCCAATGCATTTGCTGAAAACATCAATGATATTATTGATTTGCTGGCTAATCCGGATAGAGATTTGAGGGTGTATATGGAGGAAGTTTTTCCTCAATTATAAGAATAATTATTTAATTTTGAATATATTATGGCTAAAAAAGAAAAGAAATGCTCAATGTTTGAGGAGATGCTGATGTGGACATCATACAGATATGCAATCGGCAGAAAAACTTATGTCGGATCACTTGCTCATGAAATTCCTCAGCATTATTATCATAAATTATCTAAGGACAGACGAGAATTTACGTCCGAGGATATAAGAAGAGAAATCTATGAAAAGATGAGATTCTTCCCGTTTGAACTTGATATTCGCAGGATGTTTAACGAGGATGAGTTGAATCCGATTAAGGCATTGCTTGAATTTATTGACAAGAACAAAATCGAATCATTGGATGAACTCATCAAGTATTCAACAATACAATATGATGTACATAAGGATGAATACAAGTTCGAGAAAAAAACACCTACAATCAGCAGTTATTTTTCCGTAGGTGATATTGATGATCTGATTCCTTGGGAGACATTCGCAAGTTGTTTTGATGAGAAGAATCATGTCTTTATTGGTGAGAAAGAATATTTCAAGACATATCATAAAAAATTGGTGCCGGTAATCGGCAAATCGTATTGTTACACTAATGCAGAGTTTGGTTGGGAGCCTATCTGGATGGAATTGGGTGATTTCCTTGATGGAAATGGTTACCCAGCATATACTACAGACGAGGATTTCAAAAAAATGATAGAAAAATCAAGAAAAATTCTTGACTAAATATTTTGAATATTTGAAGAATTCTTTTTATCTTTGCAATCGAAAGTTTAATTATCATTTCAGAAAAGCAATGGAGGAATAGATTATGGATATTGAAGAAAAAGCAAATAATTACATTGCAGGAACTGGAACGTGCCATAACAAAGGATTGAATAGCCTTATAAAAACAAGAGAAAAAACAGCATTTATCGCAGGTGTTGAATGGATGCAATCAAATGGCAAAATGATTCCTTTAATCTACGAAAAAATGATGCTTGATGCCAAAGAACAGTTGATAGATAAGGCTGTTGAATGGCTTAAAGAAAATATGGATAATTACTACAATATTGACTTGATTGAATTATGTACTGATTTCCATATGGATGAATTTATTGAAGATTTTAAAAAAATGATGGAAAATAGATAAAAGATGAAAAAATTTAGTCTTAATGAATATAATTCAAATAGAAAACGACCACTTGTAACGAATACAGGAAAGCATGTAGATTTAGTATCTACAAGTTTTTTCAAAAATGGTCGAACTTATTGTGTTGGCATCATTGATGACGATCAATATAATGATGTTATACTGTTTTTTGATAAAGATGGAAATTGTATAGATTATCCAAAATTAACAGTAGGATTCAAGACCATTGAAAAATCTGGATGGGTAATATTGGAGGATTTGCCCGATGGCAATCAATTGGTTCGTAGAGGATGTATTTATAAAACTGAGCCGGAAGCCTTGATGGATTGCAAAATTCCTAATGCTAAAGTGGTTGAAATTGCATGGAACGAATAAGCAATGGAAAAAAATAAATATGGAAGAGCGAGCTTTGGAAGTATATAGATGGATTTTGTATAGAGTTAATGGTTTATCAAAAGAAGAAATAAAGAAGCTTACTTTTGACCATGATTGGATGGAAATCGAATCTATTAGAGAAATAATAGAAGATGGCAAAAATTTTGATGAGGTCTAAAGAAAATTGTTTTCATATTTCTGGAGGAATAAACATGGAAAAATATTATATAGGAAACATAACACCAGCAGAGGATACTATTTTTGTATTCGGTTCCAATCCAGAGGGGAGACATGGTGCTGGTAGTGCTTACGTTGCGGTTAAACAATTTGGCGCAAAATATGGGCAAGGAGAAGGATTGCAAGGCTCCGCCTATGCTTTGCCTACGACTGAGTTGAGATTCGATACTGGACAGAAAACAAGGCATTCCCTTGCCCCAGAGACAATTATAGGCAATATCAAAAGAATGTATAAATGTGCCAAGTCAATGCCAGATAAGAAATTCAAAGTAGCATATAGATCAATGCCAAATGAAGTAACATTATGTGGATATTCCGGAAAAGAATTGATGGAAATGTTTAATCAAGCAGGAGAATGTCCGGATAATGTCATTTTCTCGAAGGAATGGTTTGATAGTGGTATTCTAAATTGTTCAAAATAATAAAAAATTACTGTTTATGGGTTATTACGAAGATTTGTTCGCTAAAACCGAATTAGAAAAAGAATTAGAAGAGAAGATAGCACTATTAGAAGATTTTTTCTATGAATCTCCAGAATACAAAGCATATAATGAGGAAATCTCTCAACTTAACAAAGAACTTATATTTGAGCGCAAAAGGCACATGAGAGAAGTAAAGGATAAATATGCTGGAAAAAGAAGGAATAAAACAGTTCCTCGAACATTTCTAGCTGATACTCCTACGGAAAAGAAATCCTCAATAAAAGAAGACAAAATAAATGAAATCTTAAAACTTGTTGATTCCTTAACTAAGGAAGAAAGAGAACTCTATGTGCGCAAATATAATAGAAAATACGAATTCACGAGTTTGGATGATTACGAAAATCCTATCACAACAATTCAGGATATCAAAGATTTGCAACGAGTTTTGATACAAAGTACTATTGATTTTATTGGCAACAGAAAATTAACCGATATAGATGAGATTAGTTTTTATTTTGATAGTGCTCAAGATTCTGCCGAGGCAAATGATTGGTCTCCGCTAAGTGATTCATCAATCTCAGTGGTTGGATTACAAGAAGAAAAAAATAGTGGAATGACCGCAAGAAGATTAATTGGAAAATACTATTAAAGACGTGGATGTCAAAAAGTTAAGGGAAGTTATCTCTCATATGCCGGATGATATGTTGGTTGGTTTGGAGGCAAATGGTATTACAGGAATGGAGTTCTATACTTTCCAAGTATTAATACCTAATATTGAAACTAACCATTTGGTATTCAAAGCATAGTTATGCGGCAGCCAATAAGGAAAAATCGGAAGCCAAAGCCATTGCCCATAACAATTACTGGCGTTCAATATTGTAACGAATGCCCGTTTTTGGAATTGAAAGAAAATCAGTGGTTTTGCTCACCAAACGATTATAAACTAGAGGAAAATATCAAAAATAAAATTCCCGTGCCTGAATGGTGTGGAAATAAACAGAAATATTAATAGATTCAGATATGATGCCAAATTCTTTCAAAATTAGATTTGTCTACGAACCTCAATTTTTCGTAAACGAGAGCAACAAAACTGTAGTATGTAAACTTGATGCTGTTCTGGATAATTCCATTATGGAAATTATGTCAGATGACGCACTTATTGCTTTCGATGATCATCTATCAGCGACAGCTACAGCAAAATGTTCTCCCAATGATGTGTTTGATGTTGATCGAGGCAAAAGAATTGCCCTTGCAAGAGCCGAGAACAAAATCTATCGCCAAGCACATTCCCGTTTGCAACGTTGGATGAAGGTTTTCATGAGACTTATTGTCAAATTGAAACAATCCAGCAATTGTTTCATGGACTACTCTTATCATAATGACGATTATATCCAGCAGATTTCGGATTCAAACTATTCAATAAATCCCCTCAAAAGAGGTATTACAAAAATTGTAAGCAAGAAAAGCAAGTAGAAAATATAAATCAATTCCAATATATTATATAATCCGGCATTTTGAATGTAATCTTTGCCGGATTATTTTTTGTTTTTTAGATAAAACTTAGTATCTTTGCAAACAAACAATGATAATATCATGGAAAAGAAAATTTTCAAAGACGTTAACGAACGAAATCAGTTCATCACAAAATGCTATAAACAAGGTATTAGATATATCTATCACGCTGTTAATAAGCAAAAGGAATATATCGTAGAATATTATGAAAACGTTTGATTTTGATTTGAAAGATAAAAAAACAGGTAATATTGCAGACCGGATTATCAATAATGTACTCTGGAATAGTTCCAGTATTTCCAATATTCATGTTGAAACCGAAGATGATGGCAAAAAATTGCTAAAAGCTATATTTGATTTTGAATAAAGTTAATTATTCATTATAAAACTATTGACTCATCTCTAAGCCAGTTATAAAATAAATGTATGAGTAATTCTTTTGATTTCAATCCGCATGAGTATCTTACATATACTCTTTGCTCTGATTTGTATGGATATCATCCGTTGAATGAGGAACGAGGCAGAATACCGTTTATCCAGAAACTTCTTGATGAATTGGAGTCTATGGTAACGTCTAATCTTGATGCTGGTAGCAACAAGAAAATAATGCTGCCTTATACACCGTCATTCAAGACATTTTTCCAATGCTTGAATCTTAATGGTAATATAAAAATAGTTGATGATCCATTAGATCATTTCCATGATGATGTTGCAGCAGGACAATTTGATGTAAACAATGTTATTTGGCTTAATAATCAAATGATATCATTCAAAATTACATTTGATATTGTTTCGCCAAAATCACGATTTTCGTTCAATTTCCGCCGTACCATTGGTCATGAACTTCTTCATGCCTATGAATTTTATAATAGGTCATTGAATAGAATCCCATTTGCAACCCCTAATTATAGAGATTACAACACAAAACTCCAATCATTAATGGATGCGGAGGAGTCAAAGCATACATTGGCGTTTTTGTATTATCTTAATCAGGACAAGGAATTACGAGCATTTTCCCAAGGAATACAGAACGAATATTACGATTTGACCCAAAGGCTTAGTTTCGATTTTATAAAACTCCCTTTTGAATATATAAAATCGAATATCATTGAGTATTATCAATTGGAGGGTGTCAAAGACGGCATTGAATATTGCTATCTTATGTTTGATAAGCAAACATTGTTATCTGCAATGTCAGAAGTGTCTGGAAAACAAATCACAGACTTCAATCAGATGAAAAACATTATTAATTCAATTTTGCTCAATATTGAGCAAACATACGATAAAGCCCTAAGCCGGGCAATTGAGGATTATGCAATTGATAAACATGGAGCTCTTTTCTCTCATTATGGCATGAATACTCTGAATGAGTTAAGAAGAAAATTGAAAGAAATATATACGGAATATGGTTATCCGTCAAATATAATAAATAAGTAATAAAAAAATCATATACTAAAGATGAACGAAAGAATCAAAATCAAATTCGATGATCCCGAATTTTTTGTCAACGAGGAAAACAGGACAGTAACATGCAAACTGCGTGGTGTCATCGACATGCCCGAAGGAACCTACCGTGTTTGGGAGGATCTTGCTACAGCGAGATGCTCACCAGAGGATGAATTCAACATCGAGAAAGGAAAACGAATCGCCCTGGCGAAAGCCGAAAACAAAATATTCAAGAAAGCACGGAGAAGTCTCCAATATCTGAAAAATGATTTGGAATATACCGTGAATCTGATTTCTGGTTATGAAATCAATTCTCAAAGCTGCATCAACCACAACGAGGAATATATCAAGGCAATAGGCAACGGAACGATGAACGTGAATCCACTCAAAAGAGGAACCGTCAAATTCGTGGAGAAGAAGAAAAAAGATAAATAATGAATAAGCAATGGATAATCCAGATTATATACTAAACCAATCCGAATTGTCTATTATCTGTTTTGAATCAAAAAATCATTAATGCAATAAACTTTAGTTCCAACAAATTCGATTCATTCTATTCGGATGCATACGAGAAATATTGCGACAAAGGTTATATAATTCCAATCTATTGCTGCGAAATACCAATGGAATCCCCTTTTGCTGCTCTATAACATTTCATTGCCAATAAGAAAATGAGTCGGACATATAATCCGGCTCTTTTTTTGTTTGCTATTACTTACCTATTTATAAAGAAAATAAATCTAAAATAATATGGAATATTTAAAATTATTCACCCAACACTCTGACTATGAGGAGTTTATCAATGGGGGGGGGGGGTAGATTTACCCAATGTATCCTATTGCGAAAAGGAAAATGAAGTTCATTATAATCCAATACCTACCCAACCAAATAATGAGATTTGGTACGCATCAAAAGATGGGAATATAGTAGAACCATATTCAGGATCAACCACGCCATTTTTGGATATTGATGGGAACAATATCCCGATAGTATCCAATACATATGAGAATGGCAAAGGCATAATAAAACTACAAAAAGATTGTTATCAAATCGGAGATAATGCATTTACTCAATGTTTTGAATTATCTAATATAGATATACCAAATTTAGTTACCTATATTGGCAAAGGTGCATTTTCAGACTGTACCTCATTAAATGACATTACTATACCAAATTCGGTTTCATCTATTGATAATGAGGCATTTAGTTATTGTACATCATTAACAGGAATAACCATTCCAGATTCGGTTACTTTTATTAGTAGCAAGGCATTTAGTTATTGTACATCATTAATTGAGGTAATAATCCCGAATTCTATTGCTACTATTGATGACATGACATTTTCCCATTGTTTTTCTTTAACAAATATTATAATTCCAGATTCGGTTACAAAAATAGGCGTATGTGCATTTAATGAATGCCGGTCATTAACTGGTATAACAATTCCAAGTACAGTAAATAAAATTGAGAACGATACATTTAGCTTTTGCAGTTCATTAACTGGAATAACAATCCCAGAATTAGTTACTTCTATTGGTAATGGTGCATTTTCTAGTTGTAGTTCATTAACAGGAATAACAATTCCAGATTCTGTTACAACCATTGGTGATGAAGCATTTCAATATTGTAGCAATTTAAGTTATATAACAATACTTTCTGAGACTCCGCCGAATTTGGGTTCTAAAGCATTCTTCAGTACATATTATGATATTGCGTCAAATTTAACAATTTATGTCCCATCTGGCTCTGCTAATGCATATAAAACTGCTGAAAATTGGTTAGAATATGCTGATAAAATTCAAGCAATAGAATAACAAACTATTTATATATAAGTTTACAAAGTATATTATGCCGTTCATATTATTATCATTAGCATTTCTCCTTTCTGGATTCACCGGATGGTTTCTTTCAAAAAACTACAAGGTCAATGAGAACTGTTCGGAATCCGTCCATGACGGAAAGACAAACAAACTTGCATTGATTGGCTCCTTCACAATCGGAGGACTCCTGCTGGTTATCGGATTATTCATGATATTCTTACAATGATATCAGAATTCAACTAATAACACATTATAGAGAGAGCCGGATTATTTCGGTTCTCTTTTTTCTTTCTTTTGACGACTTCTTGGAATTTTTGCGATTTTTTTCTGGAAAAATTTTTTGGAATTCCGTTTTTCAAAATTCACCCCCTACCCCCCTAAGAAAAATCCATTTTCTTAATGTAATCTTTTTCGGGAAATGGTTTACGGGTTGATTTTTATCGGGAAAAAATTTTGGTCAAAAATAATTTCGGTCAATTTTTCGATTCGGGGAGAATTTTGGGCGATGAAAAGGGGGATCCTGAGTTTTTCAGGATTTTCGGGGTAAAATTATCGTGAGCAACTGTGCGCCCCTATTTGACCCCTAACCCCTTGGCGTCCCGACCCGTAGGGATTACACTACCCCATATCCCCATATTACCCCATTAAAACGGTTTATTTTGACAAATAATACTTAATCGGATAAACATATCACAAAATAATAAACACTCTATCAGAGGTCAAATAAATAACAAATAAACAGACATAAGAAAATATAATAGATCTAAATTAAAATTGCTTAGAAGAAAAGCCGAAAAAATTTATACAAATTTTATAATGGCTAATCTAAAGTTTGGCACATAATATGTAATAGTACTTGTGACTTTGGAAATAAGTCCCTCCGATGTCAATGTTTTTTAAGTGGACTAAAAAAAAAATGAGTTATGGAAGTAAGTGAGAGAATTCAAAGTGAAATGAGTTCAGAAATTGTTTCAAGAATTACATACTTGGAAAAGTATAATCGAGCACATGTTTATGATAATATATGTTACACTATCTTAAGCAAGCCCATCAAATTAGTACATGGCGGACGTGGTGTATATGAATTTACGGTTGTAGGCTTCACAGACGAGGAATGTGAGAAAATTGTAGTTGGCAACTTATCTTGTCTTAACAATAACCCTTCTTATTTAGAGCCTGTAACTAATTTCCGAAATGGGTTACTGAGCACTTATGCGCAATTATGTGGGAATGCAACTGTTGATAGATAACCTACCCAAAAATATCTAAACTTATTTAAATATACTATTAATATTTTTCGTTTTTTATACTATTTATATTATAGAAAGCAAAAGTGAAGCGTTGCTTAACACATATTAGAAATTTATCGGCTGTAGTCTCCTCATCGGTATCGCTTCACTTTAGTGCCTGAGGCCACTTTACAGCCTTTTTTGATTTATGATTATTGACGGCAAATATACAAATGTGTTCGTCTCCGACGATATAACCCGTTTGAAATACAACGAGTTACACGATGTTGCTGCCAATATCCGTGAACATAAGAACAAGGTATCTGAATTCGTTTCTCATAATCTCCTTAAATATTTGGATTACTCCAATCTGACATTCATGAAGGAAATGAGAACTGAATTCAAAAACCAAGTGGGTTCCTCGTTCGATGCTCAACTCTATACACAAGTACTGACTTGCTATCAGAACAAATTTGATAACATAAGGAGAAACCTAACATTCGAGAAAGTCACCTATTCCCATTGTGAACTATATAAACGTAATACCAAAAAGAATAAAAAAGGTGATATCAAAAAAGTAGTTAACAAACACGAAACCACAAGGTTGTCCATCTGTCTGAGTTACCTTGCAAGGTATGGAAACGATAATACAATTGAGTATATTCAATCTCAATTAGGTAACTGTGATGAAAATAAGAAAGGCTATTACCAATCCATTTTGTACTGCTGCTCCAAGTTTGGATTCGAGCGATTGATGGCATTGGCAATGCAGAAACGTCAGCGAGCAATAGACAGATACAAGGATAACCCCATCGAATTCAAATCCCTTACCTTCAGCGGAAGAAGCAGAAAGAAGAAAATCCTTGATTGGAACAAGAATTACAATTCTGAGATTAACGCCTTTGTCTCATTATCGGGATTCAACCGAAAATCAATGGATATCCCCGTCAAATTCGCAAAGGATTACCACGGCTCGATGGGTGATTATTTCAAGGCGAATCCTGATTACGAATACACCATTGTATTCAATGAACGAAAGAAATCGGTATCCATCAACCTCTGTAAGGACGGAGAGAGGTTTATCCCGGAAGCGGGTAATAACCTCATCGGGATTGACGTGAATTGCAAGCATAACTTATTCTCGTTATCGGACGAGACCACGTATGATTATGACCGTCAATTGGTTAATGATTACTGCAAATTGGCGTTGGAGATAGATAAACGCAAAAAGAAGGATAAGGATAAGGAGTACCAACCGGGAAAGAGAACCCAATGGAAATTGGATGCCCTTAAACGTAAAATGACCAAATCCGTGCAGAACCTTATTGCCTTGATGTGCAAGCAGTTGGCATCTGAGGGATTCAATCATATAGTGATGGAGGATTTGGATAACGGGTTCGGTCGGTGTTATGCCAAGGATAATGACAACGATGATATCAACTATAACCGCAAGGTCAAATTTCTTGGATTGTCAAGCCTCAAGAATGAGGTGGAGCACATCGCAAGGAACTACGGAATAGCGTTGTCCACGGTGCAAGCGAGTTACACGTCCAAGATGTGCCCAATATGCGGTTGTATCGAGGACGAGAACCGTCCCGACCAAGAGACATTCCGCTGCGTTGAATGCGGGCATTCAAGCAATGCTGATTTCAACGCATCTATAAATATAAGGAACAGAGTCAGCGAAGCCGTGCTTCGAGATAGGCTCTTAAAGCAAAAGGATAATGGTGCCTACGAGCCGAAGAAACTGAAAAGGGAGAAGGTGAAGGAGGTACTGTTATCGTTTCGGAAACACCTGCCCAAGGCAGGGAGTGAATGTATTCAAACGGAGTTAAACACTTTTGAATATGTTTAGGTTTTCGGAATTCATTGAATACGTTAAAAACAAAGCCGGAGCGGAGGAAAAACAAGTCTTGGATTGGTTCAACAAAATAGAGTTCAGCTATCGTAAAGATTGGTTTAACCTTTATTGCGACTTTATTTCAATACTATAAGGTAAGTAAATGAGTACCTATTCCGGATTATCTTTGAAGTTTGGCACGGATATTGAATAATTCGGAATAGGTTTAAGAATTAAAAACATTATCAATTATGGGAAGTACATTTTTCAAAAAGAGTGAGTACATCGAAAGATGCAACAAGCAGGTTAAGAATATAGGGCAGGTTATTGAAGCCCTCAAATACATAAGAACGATTCTGCCCGATAGTGGCAGACAATTCAACGCAAAACAAATTAAGGCATTGAATAATGAAATAGCCAAATTAGGTTGTATCTGTGACCTCCGTAAGGATTGGCATAATACAGATAATACATATCTGTGTATTCAAAGGCTTGACCGTTCGACAATGCCTTGCAATAGTGCCGAAATCGGTCACCGAAAGGAAGCGGAATACTTCAAGAACGGTAAAATCCTTGATAGGAATGCCGTTGCCATGGAAATCAACGAAAAGATAAACCTATATACGGAAGCAAGGGAAAAATACAAATCCGCTCCGTCAAAGATTGCTGACTTCATCGGTACATATCAAAAGTTATATGATATGTGGAAAGAGGTCAGGGATTTCAATTTGCCTGAGGTTTATATTGATTCAATTAGTCAGAATCCGCCTATCCGATAGTCGCAATATTGTAGCCAACCTTATTCGGATTCTGTAAATCCGTTCTATAATTACGAACTTAAATGTTTTATATCTCCTATTTTCGCACAATAGCAATCATTCAACAAGAAAGAGCGGATATAATGTGTAATATTGGTTAGATTCCAATCAGATTCAATAAGGCAGGTAAAGATATGTTTATCACTAAAGAGGTTCAACAATTCAAACCAGTGGAGAAAAAAGCCATGCAAATAAGGGACAAGCCATAAGAGGATATAATAGAACAAAATCCATAATAAACGATGAAAGAGCCATGTTTGCCGGATTATCCGACAATACATAAGCAAGCAGGAAATAATAGTACTAATCCGGCAATGTGGTTCGATTAATGCTTTTCAAAGGTTGGTCTATCAATATTCTTGGATATAGGGATAGATACCTGTTCGATTCGGGTATAAGCATCTATATAGTTGGTTATTGGTTCATTTTGAGTAACAATATTTCATAATTCATTTTTTAGGTTTTAATCATCATGTTACGGAATCTGTTGCGAAACATGTTCCGTATTTCTTTTTTTTGCTTTTCTTGGTAATGATTGAATAGTTTGGCGTGGTCTTTGTATATATGCAGTCTTGAAAGCAAGTAACGGCTGCACTTCTTTCAAGGATTATTAAGCAGTCAAATGCAAAAATGAGTTATGACAAAAAAGGAAGCAGTGATTTCAATTATTAAGTCTTGGGATGATGCAGAAATAGTTAAGCAGTGGAATGATTATTGCGAATTTCATGATAGCCCAGCAATTATGGAAAGATTCACGGATGATGATATACAATGGATTATAGACAAATATCCGCATTGCAACGATTCGTTCCATGAATATTTTTACATAGACGATAATGGTTGGCTTATATTCTTTTCCAATGCGCTTGGAGAATGCTCGCCAATTAATTTGGATACACTTTCTGAATATTTGATTGATTATTTCAAGGTTGACGATGACAAAATGACTGAAATTTTCGTTGCCGAATATTTTCCGAAAAATTCTGCAAAAGCAAGGGAAATTATCAAGAAATTATCCGATACAGATGAAATCGCTATTTCACTTGACGAATGGGATGACGTTTTGTCAATTATTAAAACACATTGGAATGACTAAAGTTTTTTGGCAATGCCGGATTAGAATGATAGTCCGGCATTGTTATTGTATATAGTAAGATATACATGATTGGTGAGTCTATCTCCTTGCCGAAGTAGGAACAAAAACCTAAAGTATAGTCTCCAATCTACAACAATATATAAAACGTTTTTATAAAATCAACTAAACAAATCGTTTTATGGAAATTGCATTATTTTAGTTAATTTTATATCCGGAATTGAATAGTTTGGTATGCTATTCGCATAAGGAAATATGTCTTGCAGGTAATAAGGCACACTTGCAAGGTAGGTTTGAATGAGTGCCTAAAAATAAAGATGAGTTATGAATGTTTTTGAATATGCTGCAAAAGAGGAAAAAATCTTTGAAGCAAACTTCCAAGGTGAAAGACAAACAACCTTTTACAGTGATTTGTCAATCGCTGAATTTATGGGGGGTTTTAATGCAGTGAAAGATACATACAGACGGATTTTGAAATCTTGGTTATCCAATGTGGAATATTTCTCAGAATTTGTCGTATGCTTGAATTTCAAGTGCTGGGAGCATCACGAGAGGAAAAACCAAACTTTATGCGCATTGTATAATGATTTGTATCATGAAGCGAATCATTTGGCATATCAAACCTATAAGGATAAAGACTTGGAATATTACTTCAATATGGTTGACTAAAGTTAAAAAATTTGAGTTATGGAAATGACAACAACAAAAACACTTGTTTCTCGTTATCAAGTAGAGTTCAGAAAAAGCGAGACTTGCGGAGTATTGAATGATGCTCCAATGACTGAATATAAGCATAGCAAAGAGGTTGCCAACTTCTGTAAGAAATTGTACGAGCAGGAAAATGCGGTTATGGGTTATTGTGAGTATTCTTTTGCCCTTATGCTTGACCGTTCAAACCATATTAACGGTTACATCAAAGTCAGCGAGGGTGGTTTGGCTCAAACGATAATAGAGCCTAAAAAGGTAGTCAAGGCAGCACTTGACGCAAACGCAAGCGGTGTTATATTGGTTCACAATCACCCAAGCAATAATCCGTGTCCGTCAGCATCTGACTTAAACGAGACTGACAAGTTGCGCAAGGCTCTGAGCCTTTTCGATATTGCCTTGCTTGACCACGTTATCCTTGCTGAGGATGAGTATTTCTCATTCGCTGATGACGGAGAAAACGCTTATTAATAACAACAAATACGTACCTATCAATTTTGTGGCATAGAAGTTGATATGTATGCTTATAGAAGTTTAACAATTTAATTCATTTGAGTTATGGCAAAACAGTGGAGCAAAAAACAAGAATTGGTGCTTTCAGCACTGAATAATTTGATTCTGAATGAACCAGATAAGGTTCTTGAACTTTACGAATCGTTCAAGTATTCATCTGACCCAGATGTGTTCAAAAATGAACCGGAAAAACTTGACGAATATCTTGACGGCTATACGCCTACCGAGATTTTAGGGATGCTTGATTCGGAGTATTCATTTTATGGGGACAAATACGCAAGGTTGGACGGCTCTTTGGAAAGCAGCAATGACCTTGCCGGCTTCATTAACTTTGATGAGCTGGCGATGCATATTGCTGATTCCGAGAATGCCCCAAAATGGTTTGATGAATGGGTGGATGAGGATGAATTGCAGGGAGCGATAACCGACTATATTGTTGAGGAATCCACACACACAGAAATCGAAGTCAAAGTAAGGGACTTTGTTGAGGGTTATGCTCTCTCGATCAATGACGATTGGGATGATATTCTCAATGATTGGGAGAACGAGAATGAGGAAGAGGATGACGATTCAGAGGAAGAGTAACTAACCAAGATGACCAAGCAGGGGAGCAATTCTCTTGCTTGGTTACTCTTATAGTCAATAGTAACAGATATATGGGTGCAAGGATATACAAGAAGAGCAACGGCAACGATTCAAAGGGTGATAGCCGGATTGAGAATAAGTGTTGCGGTAATTGTGCTTTCTTCATTAATTACAGCTCATTTGGCATTCCGGATTATCATTGCATGAACGAGGGCAGGGATTATCACACGGTTCTGTTTCCGGAGAAATCCGGTTGTTCCAAATACGTCAAGACTGACTTGACAACAAAAGATTTGGAGGAAGCGCAGAGGAATATAAGGCTATAATCCGGATTGGGTATAGGATGAGGGCAAAAAAGTAATACCAATATACTCGTTTGTGTACCTTATGGCAAGGTCTTTGCATATATCTGGATAGAATGTTTAACAATCAAAAAAAAAGGTTAAGAGTTATGACAAAAAGAGACAAAGAATCAATGAGGTTCAGCACAGAAAGCATTCTCTCTATCTATGGTGATAGAAAGAGAACTCTTATTGAGGACATGAAGAATCTTATCAAGGATTTGCTTCACAACTTCGGCAAGGAGAATGACGGTGAATGGACACTTGATATCAAGAATCCGGATGAGGTGGTGATACATTTCCTCAATGCTGATAACGAGCATCTGCACGTTACGCCTACCGTTGTTTACTCCAATTACTATGATGAAATCGGAGTGTACGGAAAGGACGGCAATTATAGCCAAGAGGATTTCGAGGATGTTGCGTTCTATTTTGATTTGCTTATCTTGATGTATACTTCTATCTTCTTCGGAAAATAGCCAAACAGATAATCCGGAATGCTATAACCGCATTTGCGTACCTAAACTATTATATGGTATTCCGGATTGTTTTTCCTATATTTGCGGTCAAACAATAATAGAGATATTGATATGCCAAAGAAATCAAAGAAACTGATAGAGTTGGAAGCATGGGCTGATGCAGTGATTAAAGACTTTTTCGATAACAGATATCATGTCTATAAGAAAGATGTATTCAATAACGGAATCGGTATCGGCTATATTGGCTCATGCAGGATTGAAAACGATAAATATATTTTTCAAGATAAGCGGTTTGACAATCCGGAGGAATTGTGCGAAGCATTCAAGGAATATGCCCGTACATTGCCGTTTCCTATCACATTGTTCGATCAATCAACAAGGAAGTCATGCCAACTCCAAGGCATATTTGATTACTATCTGATTGTGGTATTGGGATTTGCGTTGGCGAATACAAAGGATTATTATTTGTCGAATAGTGGGCAGTGCTATCAAAAGACTATCGGGGAAACCAAATTGGAGGTTCATGTGCTTAATAAAATTGACTGCAAAGCATCTGACAATGATAGTATATCAATATTCTATTCAATCCATGGTTACAGCATTCAGTCTGAGCCTATCAAGGATTACCGTGGGGGGATTAATTTCAGCAACGCCTATATTTTGCTGATGATTGGGGAAACGTTCAAGGAGTATGATTCATTGTCAGAAAAAATAATGCAGTTCAGCAGTGCGATGATGCCTAATGCGGAGGGGATTGACAATTCAAGCACAATCTTCAACATCAAGAAAGTTGACGGGAAGAAGATGATGAAAGAACAACTATTGAAGATTTTGAAATCATTTGATGACTAATCCGGATTATCGTGGCATAGTCTTTGCATTGCTATTTATAAGAAAATCATAATAAGATGAGAATAACAGAAAAAGAAATAAGAGAAATCATTAAGGAATGCGTTTACAGAATCCTTGGCGATAATGCAAAGACTTCCAAATATCAATGCTTGAATGAAGCAAAATCAAGCATAGGAGGAATGATGAAAAACGGATTGCCGAGAATCAATCACAATCCGGATAGAATCATCATAAGTGAGGGAATACAATATGAGCCGGATTCAAATCAGAAAGGAGGAATTATTGTATTCTCAACTGATGTCAATGCGGTGGAACTTGACCCGAACAGATTGAAGAATTGGATTAAACAAAAATTGGCTACATTCAAGAACCGTTTCTCCTATACATCAAAGATTGACAAGATTGCTGACAAACATAGCTTGGTCGGGTGGACAATCGGACGTTTTCTTGACGGAAGATATAAAGCCAAAGATGGAAAAATGTATGGGGAAAACTCATTATCCCTTGAAATCATTGGGATTGAATTAAAAGAATTGATTGCCATAGCCGAAGAGTTATGCACATCATTCAAGCAGGAGAGTGTATTGGTCAAGGATTTCTCTACCGGACGGATTCTTTTCGTTGACCCATCATAACCAAAAAAAAATATTAATAATGAATACTATCAAGGTAACAGAAAAAGAATTAAGAGATATCATCAAGGAATGTGTTTGTAAAATCATAGATTCTGATAGCACTCCAAAATTGAATGAGGTTTACGAATCAACGAACAACAATTCAGCGATAGTCCCAATTAACGAGACGAATGCGAAGAGATTGCTTGACAGACATACTGCAAACGGCTATGCAATTCTCAGTGCTTGCCGTGGAAAGTCTGATTTCAATCTTGGCGATTCAATGCAGGATAATCAACGTTTGAATGCTATCAATTCCCAAAGGACAAGAGAACTGATAAGTGATATCCAAAAACAAGGTTTTTCCTATACATTATCTTATGGAGGGTTCATTGAAAATCTTGGAACAGACAATGAAGAAAACGTATATGAACGTTCAGTAATTGTCTATGCACAAAAGCGCAATGGGGAGACCAATCCAAAGGAATTGTTTGATTTTGCTATTGCTGAATGCGGTAAGTTTAATCAAGACAGTGTTTTGATTCAAATGCCGAATGATACTCCAAAGTATTATAAAAAAGACGGAACGGTAGATTTTGCATTTGACGGAAATGTTGCGTTCAATGATGTGGCGCAAGAATATTTCACGGATTTGCATAAAAACACAGAGAAAAAGATTAATCCAGCTACAAAGCCGACAAGGTTTTCTTTCACTGAATGCTACATTGCACCAAAACCGCAATGTTATTCGGAAAGTCATATAAGAAGTCTTAAAGGGGAAATTTTCTTGAAGAAATAATCTGATGATTGATAATATAGCAAGAATAGGCTTTATCGGTGGCGAATATGAGGTGTTTGTCAAGACCGATGATGAGGAAAGCAATCCTAATTTCCATATCAAGAAAAAAGCAAGTCAAGATTATTCTCATTCATTGTCATTGGCTATCGAAGATTGCCGTTATCTTAACAATCAAGACAGAAAATTAGACAAGGAATCAATGATTAAACTTGTTAGATTCTTGAATAGGAAATGTTTTTCAAAGGTTTTGAATTGTTCAAATTGGCAGTTGATTTTGATAATGTGGGATTTCAACAATCCAAATTCAGTTGATCAGCATTCTCCTATGCCGGATTATATGTCATTGGCTGAATAGAAATATGCAACGATTTTTGTTGTTTTAGTTTTGTCATAACTGAATATTTTAACTTTGTGGTCAGAGGTTGCCGTGAGGTACTCTCTGACTTTTTTTCTACTAATTCGTATTGTTTTGATCAGTTTGGCACGGTCTATGTAAGATATAGCAACAGAAGTTTAACAATTAAAATTTTAATGATTATGAAAAGAATTTTATCTATTATTATTATGCTATTAAGCATTGTTTTTTCTATGGATGCTCAATGGAGAGTTCGTTCTGTAAAAGGCGATGAACTAAAAAGAACAAAAGATCGTCTTATGAATTGCTTTACCGCTGAAAACAAAGATGAAGTTATTATTATGAATGACGGAACAATTATGCTATATTCCGAAAATGGCATTTTTGACATTAACATAGGTGACCATTATGGTGTTGAGGGTATTATCGGCTTTTATGAAAATAATAAATTAATAAAAAAAATCATTAAAGGATTTTCAGTATCTTTGAAAAATCCCGATTGCGCAGCCTTGCTCGGAGGCTATGATGAGGATAAAATAGGCGACCAAATAATCAATCATCTCAAATATAAAGGTGATGTGCGAATTATAATGTCTAAATTCCGTGGTTCTGATTTTGATGTTAGAATGCCTAAAAACCCAAATATGAAGGCTTCAATCAACTAAAACACTTACATACACAATGAGACACGATTTTTCAAAGATGTCCCTCAAAGAGATAGGGAAAACAATTCTTGGTGACTTTGGTTTGCTTATAGCAGGTGGCGTGACCCTTTGTGGAATAGTTTACGGCATTCTTTCAATGACGGAGAAAAACTATTCCTATGAGATTTTCAAGAGCAAGGCTGAACTTGCCTATTACTCCACAAAGGATGATTTGACTAAATGCATTGACGATTATATTCATTCCATAGCAGAAACCTCTGTTATGAATGGCTTGAAATTTATTGAGATTTCAGACAAATATAACCTTGATTTGAGATTTATGATTGCACAAGCACAGATTGAATCAGCATTCGCAACAACCGGAATAGCAGCGAAGACGAATTCCGCATTCAATGTAATGGCTTATGACGGACGGAGCGCAAAGGATATGATTAAGAAAGGGCATAACTACAAGCATCCGGATTTGTCGATAGAGCCTTATGCAAAACTATTGGTTAATGATTATCTTGTTGAGGGCAAAACCGAAATGGATATGTTAGTCAAATACACAAATAAGGACGGCAAACGTTATGCTTCAAGTCAGAATTATGAACAGATGATGAGGAATGCCTATAACCAAATAGTCAACGATACCAATATCAACGCCTTATATTCCGAATATCAGAAATACAAAATAATCTGTAACAAATAATCCGGTTTGGCAAGGTTATTGCTTATCATTACATCAGAAACAATAAAACATATTGAGTTATGGACACACAAACAGACATCACTCTTATCAAGGTTGACCAATATGGTTATCCGATTGAGGTGAATAAAGAATATTCGCTGAAATCATTCCTCAATGAACTCAAATCTGACAAAGTAGATTTGAGATTTACAATAGGAATATGCAACAAGAGAGAAAATGATGAACCGGAATGGATTTACCCAAACAAGGTTTGGATTATCGGAAAAGAGTACGTTTATAGTCATGAATATAAGTGCTATCATTGGGAGGAAGTCTGCTATATGGGCACAACCAAAAGAAACTACAAGGAGATAAATGACTTGTTGGGTTATAATGCCATTACCAACCACAATACCTATTTATAAGAAATGCATTGATTTATGGAAAAGACATATAATATAACTTTTGATGAAATCAAGGATATGGTTTTGGAATCTGTTCAAGAGATACAGAACTATCAGAGGAATGTTCAGAATGCTCAAAACGTGTTCTTGAAGAATAAATCCGGATATAACGGTATTACTCATTTTGGAGTAATCACCGCTGAAAATCCGGATTCTATGCAAGCGACAAGGGCAGACAATAAATCATATCAATCCTTGCTATCCAAAGATCTCAAATCGGCTCATTATATTTGGGTATGGCAAAGAGGGCATTTCGGTGGTAATGATGAGCATTCCATGTTTGTTTTCAATATTTCAAAGGATGCTCTTGCTTATTATAGTGGGAAATATCAGCAAACGTCATTCATTTATTCTGAACTTTGCAATGGTTCTGTTCATAGTGAGTATTGGGAGAAAAGAGATACCTCAATGCCTTACAATCCGAAAACAAATCCTTATGTAAAAAAGGATGAGAATGCCCAATGGATTGATGCAAGCAATGAAGAGGATTATTCAATTATTGGCAAGAATTTCAAATATACAATACCGTTCAGTATTTTTTCAAATGTTTCTGAATCAATCATGAGGAATATCAATACTCTTGATGAATGCAACAGAAAAGGTGCAATGAACCTTGCGCTGAATGGTGTTGGGCAAAATGGTTGGCGTTATCGTGGGTTTGCCTACAAGGGAATCAATCTGAATGAATAATCCGGCATAGCTATTATGGGCAATAAATCAAAACAATACCGGATAACCGAAAAAGATTATATCAAGGCGGTGAGGAAAGCTGATAGGGAGAATGAAATAGAACTCCACGGCAAACTCATCAGCCTTGTTCCCTCAAAAATACATAAATCGAAGAAAGCATACAACAGAAAAAAATTTAGGAAATCTGACTTGGATTATTGAGTTTGGCATACATTTCGCATATCTTGTTATCAGAAGAAAAAAACAAAAGTTAAAACAATAAACATTATGGCAAACAAGAACAACAACTTGCACAACGCAAAGAAAGCAAAGAATGATGAGTTCTATACCACAAGGGAATCAGTTGAAAATGAATTGAACAACTACAAGGAGCATTTCCGTGGTAAGGTGGTCTATTGCAATTGTGATGACCCAATCGAATCTGAATTCACTTGGTATTTCGCAAGGAAATTCGAGGATTGGGGATTGAAACGCCTTATTTCAACCGGTTACAAGGAGAACGGTCATGGCGTGATGTACGTCTATGAGGGTGACAAGAACGGCAATAGAATGCCCGATAGAGACGAATGGGTTGTTACCGAACTAAAGGGAAATGGTGACTTCCGTTCAGAGGAATGCGTGGAATTGCTCAAACAAGCAGATATCGTGGTCAGCAATCCCCCGTTCAGTTTGTTCAGAACCTATGTCGCTCAACTTATGGAGTATAACAAGGAATTCCTTATTATTGGCAATTCAAATGCAATAACCTATAAGGAGGTATTTCCTTTGATTAAGGAGAATAAATTATGGTTAGGTGTCAATCCAGTGAAGGAGTTTATCACACCGTTGACTGAGGTTGAGAATGAGAAAACCCAATACAAGAAAGACGGTAAGGTATATCAGAAATTCGGGAATATTTGTTGGTTCACGAACCTAACTCATAGCAAACGAAACAGACCGTTGGATTTGGTTCAGAAGTATGACCCAAGATATTATCCAAAATACGATAATTATGATGCGATAGAATGCTCAAAAGTTATGGATATCCCTTGTGATTATAAAGGTGTCATCGGTGTTCCTATCACTTTCTTGGACAAGTATTGCCCTACGCAATTCCGGATTGTAGGGCTTTGCAATGATAAACGTGATGACAACCCTTGCTTCATTAAGTGTGAAAAATATTACCTTGATGAGAAGCACAAAGAGTTTCGTGGGTGTGTTCTTAATGGCAAAGCAACCTATGCACGAATATTCATTGAAAAAATCTAAATTTTTTGAATCAAAATTCTTTTATAAGGAACTTTTGCAATGCCTTTGTCTATCAATGAACAAAGCCTGTTTCCCTCTTTATATGAGCCAGTGTTCCCTTGCTCATAGTATAGTTTAACAAAGTCTTTGGTCATTCCTTTCCAATCTTTCGGAGTAATATCGGCATCAGCACAACCTACAATCCGGAATTGCGTAGTGATTAGACAACTGAAATTACAATAAAGTTTAATATTTGGAGAAATAATATACTTGTTTGCATACCTTATGGCAAGGTCTTTGCATATATCCGGATAGAATGTTTAACAATCAAAAATTTTACTTATTATGAGATTTGTACAATATTCAAAAGAGTTTACTCCGGCTGATATATATGAGAAATTCAAGGCTTTGCCGGAAACCGTTATTGTAAAGGAAAACACAGATGAAGAATTTCTTTTTGTTGATGAGCGATTTACAGATTCGTTTTGGATTGCCGGATTGTCAAGAGCAGACTTCGAGAGCAGAGGTTATGATGCAAGCAAACTATCTGACAGCAATATGGAATATATTGCACAAAGGATGAGAGATAACTTCATCGAGCATCAGTATTGGTTTGATATTGATTATTTTGGTGAGGTTTTTCAATTGCCAAAAAGAAAAAAAAGAAAGTGAATATTTTTTTTAGAACTTGTATAGTTTGGCATAGTATATGTAAGATATAACAACAGAAGTTTAACAATTAAAATTTAAGGTATTATGACAAAGTACATAGCAAATGCATTCTCGCTCCAAATGCTTGGCACAAGTAACAAAGGAGAAATATCCTATCAAGAAGTTAAGAGACCGAATGATTTATCCGAATACACTTCGGTAGTAGGTCATCCCGATACGGCAAACGTCTTGGGTGTGGCGTTCAACAGAGCTTCACTTACGCTTCAAAAAGGCGATGAACTACTTGTTGCTCAACTTGTAGGCGGAAGACTACCGGAGGGTGCTACGACATTGCCGGAAGGCTTTTCGTTCAAATTTTATCGACTTTTGATAAAATAATCAGTTTGGCAAGGTCTTTGATTACGGTTATACCGGATTGTAAAAACAAAAAATTTAGGCAATATGGAAAATAAAAACACTTTTTTCGAAGTTGTAAAGCTTATTCTTGATGATGAGCAAGAAATTTCCGATTCAAAGACAATTGAATCATTTGACGATTATAACTGTGCTTTGGAATTTGCAAAAAGTCAAAAGATAAATATAAATGATAATGAACAAATCGCAATATGGGAAACTGGCAAAGATACATTTGATTGCGTTGATAGTTGGGTAGTTTTACCCGAATCAGAAGCGGATTAATAAAGCAAATCAATCCGGCATAGTCTCTGAATTTGGTTATGCCGGATTATAAAAAACACGCACAATAAAATAAAAAACATTATGACACAGAATATTATCAAAGTCAAGGTAAAGAACATTGTAGAGGGATTTACCAATACAGAGGAAACCGGAGTTAGAGGATATAACGGAAGATTGGATATCCGTCCAGCTTATCAAAGAGAATTTGTCTATGACCTTGAAAAGCAGGTGGCGGTTATAGATACAATAATGAGAGGTTTTTGCCTTAATCTTTTCACTTGGGCAGCAAATGATAAAGATTGGAATACCTTTGAGGTTCTTGACGGTCAGCAGAGAACTCTTTCAATATGCAATTTCGTTAATGGAGGATTCTCTTATCAAGGAAGATTCTACAACAATCTGCAAGAGGATGAGAAAGAAAAAATCCTTGAATATGAGTTGATTGTCAATGTTGTGAGAGGTACTCCGTCTGAAAAACTTGATTGGTTTAGACAAATCAATATTCAAGGAATGGTATTGACTAATCAAGAAATGCGCAACGCAGCCTATGTCGGGTCATGGCTATCAGACGCAAAAATTAAATTCTCCAAGCCGAATTGCGCAGCGGAGAATCTTGCAAAAGATTTTGCCAAAGGTTCACCAATTAGGCAAGAACTTTTAGAGTTGGCTTTGGATTGGATATCAGACGGCAATATTGAAGAATATATGGGCTTGCATCAATTTGATGATAATGCCGATGAGTTGCTCGAATATTTCTCCAAGGTTATCAATTGGGTAAAAGAAACGTTTGATGTACGCAACGCCAATTCGGAGAAATACAGAAAGGAAATGAAATCCGTTGATTGGAATGCTCTATATAAGAAATATCATAACAATACTTATAATTCAAAAGTGTTGGAGGATAAGATTAATGATTTAATGGCTAACGAGGAAGTTACTGACAAGAAAGGTATCTATGAATATGTCTTGAGCGGAGAGAATCCGGAAGTAGCAAGGAAGTTATCCAAAAGGACGTTCAGTCAAAGGGATAAACGAACGGTTTACGAACGTCAGAAAGGCTATTGCGCTATTTGTGGTGAATATCATCCAATTGAAGAAATGGCAGCAGACCATATCAAGCCGTGGTGGAATGGTGGCACAACAACAATAGATAACTTGCAAATGGTCTGCAAGAAGTGTAATAGCCGGAAAGGTGGAATGATTGAGAAAGAAAACTAAAGTTGTGTTTTGTGTATCATAATGTTTTATTTTATTGTTTTATTGTTTTTGAGAGGAATCAGCCGTGAGGTTCATTCCTTTCTTTTCACTTTTTTGAAAAAAGTCTTAACTTTATAAAAAGTTTGGCAAGGTTATTGATAGATAGGAAGTATAACAATCAAAAATTTGTGTTATGGATAAAAGAATAAAAATAATTGAGTATATCAATTCTCACTCTTGGGGAAATGATTTCTTCAAATACTTGGAGAATCATGGTATAGATTTCAATGCCAACATGAATCGTTATCTAATTTGCCGAATGGATTGGGGAGCTAATCCTTTAGATTCAGATTGGCAAAAATGGATAACAAGAGCAGCCAAATTTGCTAATTGGTACGATAATCAAATTTAAGAAATAAGAGATATGGAAAAGAAGTATTCTGTAAACGTCCACTATGACGTTGTATTAAGCACTGATGTAATCGCTGAAAGCGAATCAGAAGCGATTGATTTAGCAATTGAGAAACTTACTGATGTATCACTTAATGAGGGTGAGGTTCTTGAAGAGAATGGGTGCATTACCAAGGTTGAGGATATCAAGAAGCCTAATCCGCTTGCTGATGAATTAAACCAATACAAAAGGAAAGTCTATGATGAACTTGCCGGATTGGTGATGAAATATGGTGATAGAGGTGCGCTTGATGTCTTTGAGTTTTGCTCGACTACCGGAAACGAGTTGCAGAATTCCACGATAGACCGGATTCTGTACTTCCCAAGTACGAACGATCTGTTTGTTGTGTTTAACATTAATACAAATGACTATTGCTCCATAGATGGGTTTTATCTTGAAGATTTGTCTTTGTTCGTTATCAACTTGCAAGAATGGCTTGAAGAAAATGGTAATCCGGAGGAATAATCCGGATTATCTTTTAAGTGTGGCACGGTTGTTGATAAGTATAAGGCAAGTTTAACAGTCAACTACCCCCACCTAAAGTTGGGGGCTTGCACCCGAACAAGACCCAAGGGGTCAAGTTCCGATACCGATCCGTTG
>ERZ808278.379-NODE-379-length-31490-cov-14.866900_pt1 | contig 31490 bp, 48 predicted proteins | sample MGYA00521239_ERZ808278 | MGnify/ENA primary metagenome ERZ808278 (study PRJEB31516, sample SAMN03275600) | gut metagenome | biome: mammalia-associated habitat; material: feces | host: Papio cynocephalus | place: Kenya | collected 2012-07-17 ... | reverse complement strand
GCGATTTGGAAATGAATACGGTTTGCGCCCTCGACGCTCGCGTTATGGTTAAACCCAATAATGAAAGCGTAGGTCGTGAAATTAGAGAGCGAGAGCTTGCTCATTGTGCCGTTAAGCGTTACGGCCTTGCGGTCGCCGATGCTCCAATAGTTCGCGCCCTGTCCCGCGTCGGAAACGGACTTGATAACGCTCCACTCGTTATTGTTGAGCGTGGTACTCACGAAAGAGAGCGTCAGCGCGTAGGAGGTCGTGGAGGACACGACATTGACGGAGCCGCTCACGGTCTGCCCGCTCTTTGTGGCCTCGACGGTGTATGTACCCGTCTCCGTGACGGTGAAAACCGCCGAGCCGGTGCTCGTCTTTGTGGCGATAGTCGTCCCGCCCTTTTTCAGCACGACGGACGCGCCGGAGTCCACGTTGACGGTAATCGTCGCGGAAAAGAACGTCAGCGCCACCGCGTAGCTATCCACGACGGAGACGCTTTTCGTGTCGGACGTTTGCCCGTTGAGCGTAGCCTTGACGCTCCATGTACCGGCCTCCGGCAAGGCCAGCGTACAAGAGCCGCTCGCCGCCGTGCCGTTTACCACTTTCGAGCCCTTAGTCGCCGTGACTGCCGCGCCGCTGGTAACGGATACCACGAGGGAGAGTTCTACTCCGGGCTTGTTGACTGCGTTTGTTCTACCAATCATTTTTAACTCACCGCCTTAATACAAGTAATGCTCTGCACCGTGATAGCCGCCGTCGGCTTTGTCGCGGCGTAGATTTTGACCGTCCCGCTCCCGGAGAGAGCGACCGGCGCAAAGTTCCCGCTCGCGGCCTCCGTCGCGCCGAACACGACCTCGGGGACGTGGCTCGCCGTTACGCCGGAGCAAGCGATAGAGGCGGCGTAGGGATACGCCGCGTATGTGCTGTCGCTCGCCCATGCGGAGGCGGCGACGGAAACGCCGGAGAAAATCTTTACCTCGGCGTATCCCGCGTGAGCGTGGGAGGCGTTGGCGAAGTCGCTCGCTTTCTTCCCGCTGTCGGTGAGGTTGCCGTTTGCATCGAGCCCGGCAAAGTGCCCCGCCGTCGGGGAGGATACCTTGTCGGCCTTGTCCTTGTGGGTATGGTCTGCGGCGGCGAAGTCGCTCGGCTTTTTGCCGCTGTCGGTCGGATTGCCGTTTGCATCGAGCCCGGCAAAATTGCCCGCCGTGGGAGAGGAGACTTTCTCCGCCTTTTCCTCGTTGAGCTTTTTAATATTTTCCTGCATGGCGGTCTGGTCTGCCGCCGTGAAATATCGGGCGATAACGTCGCCCGCCGACCACGCGCGGGCGGTCGTGCCGTTCTGCGCTCGTGTGACGGTGAGCACGTTCCCGCTCTTGGCGGTCATAAGCACCGTTTCCGCCGTGGAGCCGTCCGCTCCAATCGTGAGCAAGTTCGGAGCATCCGGCAATACGTAGCCGTCAACGACGTTTACGGTCGTACCCGCCGCCGTCAGCGCGCCGGAGAGCGACGTTTCCGGGGAGTTGGCTTGCGCCTGGTACATTTTCACTAATTCGGACATTTTCTTTCCTCCTTTTAGTAGTCCCCGCCGCCGCGAGAATTACAGAATGTTTGAGCGAATACCGCGCCCACGATACGGCTCATGTTATCGGGGAGTATCTCTATCGAGTGCCACGCATTACGGCGTATCTTTCCGTTATCGTCCGTAGCGAGATATTCCACAATGTCGATATTGCTATACGAGGACGGCGCGGGTATCTCTTTGCCGTCTACCTTGATAGTCGCTTTCGAGGCGCGTTGCCCCTCGTATATGCCGAACTCGATAGCGTGGGTGTGGTCTTTGACGGTGTGGGTGTGGTCTTTCACCGTATGCGTATGCGCGCTTACCCTGTGCGTATGGTCGTCGATTTCGTGGGTATGCGCCGAAATCCTGTGCGTGTGCGCCGGGTGAACATGAGCCCCCGACCAAACGAACGTCTCGTAGCCGTCAACGGTTTTTCCGTCGCTGGTCGTAGCGAGCCGTGCGCCGCGCGAAATGCCGTGATTATGCACGGCCTGTCCGCTCGTTTGGCTCGGGAGCACGTTCGAGGACTCGAGTGCCGTCGCGCTGGACGTTTGCCCGCCGCCCGCGCTCGTGGTCTGCCCGCCGCCCGCCGAGGTCGTAGAGCCGCCGCCGGAGCTCGTCGTCTGTCCACCGCCGCCGGAGGTCGTTTGTCCGCCTCCGCCGCCGATAGCTTTCTCATACGCCCGGAACGCCTCAAACTCGATATTGAGGAGCATTTTGTTAATGCGTACCACTGAGTCAGAGATATAGAGTTGCAGTTTTGCCGGATGCGTCGCGTCGGCGTTATCGGAGAAATTATAGATTTGCTGGTTTGTCGCGCCCTGTGCGTATGTCTCGCCGATAAGGGCGCGGCTCTGCAAGTCGGAAATGCTCCCGGCTATGTCCTGCGTCTTGTTGGCAATCGTCACCGTGACATTTCCCGGGTCGCCCTCTGCATCCGATTTCTCCACGCGGACGATACGGGTACGGAGGTTAATCCCGTCGGCCTCGTCCACGACGCGGACGATTTCGCCCGGTCGGAACTTGGAGAACTTGTCGCCGGTCAGACGGTGGAGGTCAATAGCGCCGATTTCATAGCTCACATACGGCTCTTTGAGCCCGTCGAGTATCTGCTCGGCGTATGCCTTGAGGTTTTCTGCGATTTCGTACCGGGAGTCTACGAGGATAGTCGAGCATAGGCCGTATCGCTCAATGCTCAAAGTGTCCTCGACGTAGGGAACGCCGCCGTTTACCGGCGCTATCGTGAGTTGGTTTACGCCCTCGCCATAGCCCAGCGCATAGACGCGGTTTGCGATACTCGTCGCGTCCGTCGTCTTTTTGATGTTCGTCATGTTCTTAGCGTATCGGATTTCGCTCTTGAGCTCGTCGGTCGGCGCTGTGAGGGAGAGCGTCCACGGGTAGACGGTCGTATCCCACGACCAAAGGTATTCACCGTCGAAGCACTCCGGCACGGCAAAAAGCGCCGCGAGGAGCGTCGAGTTTTCCCAATTATATTCAAAATAGCGTTTGAAATCGCAAGCGCCGAGCTTCCAGTTTTGCCGGGTCTGCCGGGCGAGAATGTAATTGAGAACGTCGGCGGTCTTTACGCCGGAGCCGCCGCATTGATGATACTGAAAGAGAACGTCGGAGAGGAGCGTAGCGAGGACGTGCTCGCAGTTGTAATAGCGGGTCGCGCCGTTGCTCCGCTCCAAATCCTCCCCGATGATGCGGAAAAGGTCGATACGCTCGTCGCCGTCGAAAATCTCGACATAGTTCAGCGGCGAGCAATACGCATTTTTCGGGTCGTCCGCCGGGAGTGTAAACGTCGCCGTCCATAGGGAGTTTGTCTCGAGGCCGTAACCGACGGCGAGGGCGTTGTCGAGATAGGCGAGCCGCTTCATATCGCGGTTGAAAATCTGCGGCTTTGCCATTATAACCACCTATCTTTCCACAAGATTTTAACGTCGGCGGTCGTGCCGCCCTCGACGATAATATCGTTCTCGCCCGGTTGGAGCTTGAAAAATGCGCTATCGTCGCTCACGCGGTCGATGATGTTCGCGCCGTTGAGCGTTACGGTCATGTGCTCCGTGTCGATAACGAGCTCGTCCCCGGCGACCATATTCACGCCCTCAATTACCATAGTGACGGAGCCGTAGGTCGAAACGCCCGTACCGCTCGCCGTCGCTACGGCCTCCGCCAGCGCGGAGAAAAAGAGCACTCGGATATAGTCGCCGACGCTCCCGGCCTCCGCCTCCGCAAGTGCGGAGGGGAGGAGGACGCGGACGAACACGCCGGACGCGGTAGCGACCGCCTCCGCCGAGCCGTCGAGGTATCGAATGATTTTCAGCGTCGCCGAGGTATCCGTCTCCGCGTTCGCCGTGGCGAGCCACTCGAACACAATAGACGTTGTTCGGTTGTACGCCGTCTTATTGTACGGAGTGCGGTTATACATTTGCTCGCCTCCTCGTTATGCCAAAGTGCAAACGATAGCTCCCGCCGATACCGTGATAGCGTCGCCGTTGAGTACGTTCTTGCTCCGGGTAAAGGAGCCGTACCAAAGCAAATTACCCGCCGTCAGCGCGTCATAGATGCCCCAATAGGCCACCGTGCCGAGGTCTGCCGTCAGAGTGCCGAAATCGACGGCGGCGGAGTTGGATACCTGTTCTTTGCCGGAGACGAGGGACGGCGCGCCGAAATTGATAATCTTTCGGGCATAGCCGCCGCCGGATACCTCCGTACCCGTGCCGCTCGCCGTCGGGTCGGTGAGGAAAAGGGCGAGGTAGTACGTCCCGCTCCGCAAGGACGTGTTCAAGAGGGTAGATGCGTGTACGTTGGATAATGCGCTCATAGTAAAAACCTCCTAATTCTTAATTGACCTTGAGCCGTGTAATCGTCAGCGTTTGGATATTGCCGCGCGCCGTGATGTAGATTAAGCCGTCCGTCTCCTGCGTCCCGTGGACGTTGACGGCCTCCGTGTGAGGCAGAGAGACGGATTTCACGTCCTGCTGGTTGTAGAGCAAGGACTCGGCGAACGGTTTACAGAGAAAGCGCACCTCGCACGTTCCCGTAACGGCGATTTGCTCGATAGAGATACCGCCGACGACCTTTGCGGAGTACGCCTTTTCCGGCTCGTCGTCAAAGACGAGCAAGCCCTCGCCGGAGAGCCATTCCGCCACGGCGCGCGCTCGTGTCCTCACGCCCGCGTAGTGGTAGCCCTCGCCGACGAAAGCAACGGTACATACGATTTCGCGGTTTTCGTAACCGTCCTCAATGTCGTATGTGCCGCTCTTGCCGGGTATCGTGTATTGCGTTACCCGTTTCGCGGGGAGGAGCGTTCGGTCGGTGGATTTGAACACGACTCCCATATCCCCGCTATGCTTGTTGTTGAAAATAAAACCCATGCTCACGCCATAGATACCCCCTTGCTCCGCGTTTTCGTTTTCTGCATATTGTAGAGCTCGCGGGAGATTTTCTTAACGTCCGCCTCCTCACGGACGACGAGCTCCGCTATATGAAAGTGATTTACGACGTTTGTATCTCCGCCGCCGGATGCCGCCGCACCGCCGCCGCGCCCGGTCAAGTCCGCCGGGACGGATGCGGAGACGGCCTCGACGGTCGCTTTTGCAGAAAAGCCCGTCTCGATTTCTCCGATTTGGTTTGCGAGGCGGGCGTTTACCGCCGCGAGGCCGGAGTCTACCTCGTCGAGCATCTGCTCGCTCATTCCGCCGATAGCGTTTACCGCCTTTTTGCCGTCCTTGTCCACGGCTCCGGCGAGTCCCTCGACGAGCATTTCGCCCACCCATGCCATTTGTGTGCTCGGGGAGTGGATGCCGAAAAAGTCCGTAATGCCGTCCCAAATGGAGGAAATCCACCCGGACACCTTATCCCAAAGCCACCCGGCGAGCGACTGGATACCCTCCCACAAGCCCCGGACGAGGTTTGCGCCGACTTCCGCAACCTGCGACACGCCCTCGCCGAGCGCGTTCACGATGCCGGTAATAATCTGCGGCATAGCGCGGACGATTTCGGCGATAATCTGCGGGAGGTTGGTAATGAGGGCAGTCAAGAGCTTTACGCCCGTCTCGATGATTTGCGGGATATTGCTCACGAGGGCGTTAATTACCGCCGTGATGATTTGCGGGAGCGCCTGTACTATCGTCAAAATGATTTGCGGGAGGTTGGTAATAAGCGCCGTCAAGAGTTGCACGCCCGCCTCTACGATTTCCGGCAAATGGTCGAGGAGCGTCGAGATAGTGCTCTCGATGATTTGCGGCAAAACCTCACATATCGTCGTAATGATTTCCGGGAGGTTTTCCACAAGGGCGGTCAAAAGCTCGACTCCCGTCTCGATGATTTGAGGGATAGCGTCGAGGAGCGTCGTCACGAGGCTTTCGATAAGCTCCGGCAAAGCCTCGAGGAGCACGGGAATAGCCTCGAGAACGCCCTCCGCGAGCCCCTGTACGAGTTGGAGCGCCGCGTCGATAAGCAACGGGATATTCTCGACGAGCGCTTGTACTAACTGCGTGACGGCCTCCACCGCCGCCGGAATAAGCGTCGGGAGCGCCTCTCCGATGCCCTGTACGAGCGCGGCGACCATCTGCGCCGCCGCTGTGAGGAGTTGCGGCACGGCCTCGAGGAGCGCCTCGGCGAGCGTCGTAATCACGGATACCGCGCCCTCTACGAGCGACGGAGCCGCTTTTGCTATGCCGGATACGAGGTTGATAACGATTTTTGCGCCGAAATCGAGGAACTCCGGGAGCTTGTCCGCCGCTTTCCCGATAAGCTCGTCGATAGCGTCGGCGAGTGCATCGTCCGCGCCCTCTGCACCCTCGAGAAAGTCCGCGAAAGCGTCCACAACGTCGGCAATCGCGGGCATAAACTCCGCCGTCAATTCCGTTTTAACGTCGGATACCGTCCCGCCGAGGCGGGCGAGAGCGTCGTCGAGTTCCGCTTGAGCCTCTCGCGCTTGCATGACGGTTTCGTTATTCTGCTTGAAAATATCGGTCGCGTTCTGATACTGCGCCGAGAGCGTTTCGGTAATGAGCGCCGTCCGCTCCGTCTCGTCCGAGCAAGCGGCGAGCTTCTCGTTAAACTCGTCCTCGGAGATACCTACCCAATTTAGAGCATCCGCGAGAGCGCCCGTCACCTGTCCGACCTTTGCCGTTTCGTTCGACGCTTCAATGAGCGAGTTTATCGGGAGAGCGTCGCCGAAAGTACCGGTCACGCCCGCCGCAATATCCGCCCATGTCGCAACGTCCTTTTCGGATGTTGCGAGCTGTGCGAGTAACTGTGCGGACTCTGTGGCGGTATCCGTATCCCCTAAAACAGAATAGAGAGACTTATACGCCGCGCTCGCTGTCTCTGTGGAGTATCCCGCCGCTTGAAACGCCGTATTGAGCTTCCCTTGTGCGATACGGTATTCCTCGGTAGACTCCTCCAAATCGAGGAGGAACTTTACCCCGGCGACCGCCGCCGTACCGACGGCGGCAAGTGCCGCGCCCGCCGCTTTCGCTCCGGCGACGAGCCCGTTTGCTAACTTATCGGAGAACTTCTCCGTTTCGTCGTCTGCTTTTTTGACCTTGCCCGTGTACTTGTCTACCGACTCGGCGCACTTGTCGGAGGATTTCGCCGCCTCAACAAGAGCGCTTTCGTTATCGCCTAACGCCCGGCCGAGCTTGTTTAGCTCGGTTTCAGCGGTATTTACCTGTGTTTGGTAGGAGTTACACTTTCGCGTAGCCTCCTCATACGCTTTGTTCGCGTCGGCCTGTGCCTTTTCCGCCGCCGCGAGTTCTTCCGTCAAGCGGGCTTGTTCCTCGCTGGTGTCGCCTGTCTCGTCGCCGAGCGCGGCGAGCGCCTCTTTTAGCCGGGATACCTCTTTTTCCGCGCTCTCAACGTCCTTATTGCAAGCGGCCTGTGCCTCTTGCCACTTTTCGAGCATATCTCTTGCGGCGGAGAGCTTTTTCTCCTGCTCGGCGAACATTTTGTTAAGTACGTCGCCCTTTGCGCTCAAAGCCGCGTAGCTGTTCGCGTGTCCTGCAAACTCGCTCTCCACGAGCTTTAGCTCGCTTTTCAGCGTTCCGAGCTCCGAGTTAATATTCTTGAGCGAATTTTTATATTCGCCCTCGCCCTCGAGAGCTAATTTTGTCGCTATGGTACGAGTCGCCATTAGTCGCCCTCCTCGCCTCTGTTTTTACCGTGTGCGGATAAATAAAGCTCCCAAAGGTCGAAAACCTCTCCGGGAGCCATAAAAAGAGCCTCCCCGGGGGAGACTCCGCAAAGAACGGCGATACGGTAATAGTCCGCCCGCCTTATCTTGTTTTTTTTTGATTAAGTTCCGCGAGCCCCTCGTCGATTTCGCTGTCGCCGGGAGCCGTGACCTCTCGACCATAGCCGAGCGTGATAGCCGTCATAATCGCGCGTTTGAGCTCCACGATTTCAAACGGCCTCACCGCGAGGAGAAAATCGTCCTTTTCCGGGATAGCGTCGGGGTCATACCCGAGCCGCCGCCGGAGGAGCTCGCCGCGTTCTGCCAGTAATGCCGCAATATCGCACGTCGCCGCGAAGCCCTCGCGGGTATCCGGCTCTATCGCCTCGAGTGCGAGTTGTGTCCCGCCGTAAACGTCCCGGAGCGTAAACATGGCCTCGCCATCGAAAACGAGGTAATACGTCACGCCCGCGACCGTCATTTTTGCCGCTTTCATGCCTTTGCCCTCCAATTACCAAAGCGGGAGGCGAGCCGTTCCCGCTCGCCTCCCGTCGTGTGTAGATATTAGTCGCCGGATGCCGGTTTCCCGAGCTTGGTATCGCACCACGCGATACACTCGCTCTCCGAGGTAAACTCTTTCGTGATGCGCCATGCGCCGGAATTGCAACGGAACACGGTAAAGGTCGTCGCGCTCGTGCCGAACGTGATAGAGGAGCCTTTCGTCGCCGCGCTGTCGTTGCCGAGAATAGCCTTGACGAGCGGATGAAACACGCCCTTGAAATAGCGGACACCGCCGCGAATAATGACCTTGTAATAGCAGAGGCCACCGCGAGGAGCTACGTCTCCATCGGAGTCCGTGACCTCGCTCGACTGCGTATCCTTGGTCGCGCCGTGAATAGCGGCGTGTACCTCGTCCGTCTTGTCGTCCGTTTCCAGCGCGAGAGAGCCGGAGGCGAACATATCGACCTTTTCGGCGAGCGCGTCGTCGGCGTAGAGTTCGCCGGAGGCGTTCGTAACGGTGAGGTCGGCCTTGACGAGCTTACCCACGGTTACGACGTTCTCGTAGTCGTAGGTCGGGAGCGCATTGTCCGGCGTGGTTTTCGTCGGAGCGAAGATAGGACGCTTTGCGCCAAACTGTGCCATAGTAAAACCTCCTAAAGATTTTTGGATTTTAGATATTTGTCGTAGACTTGAGCCGCCGCGTCAGTCGCCGCGTCTCCCGCCTTTTCGTTTGCCGTTCGGATAAACGGCCTCGCCGGTTGGTTGTGTTTGCCGTATTCGTTCACATACGCGACCTCCGCCGTCCGGCGCTTGCCGCCGTGGTCGTTTCTCGTGCCGTTCGGATAAACGTAGAGAACGCGCTCGCCGTCGCGGACGGTGAGCTTTTTCCCGTATGTGATGCTCCGTACCGTTGTCCCTGTATCCATAACTCCCATAGCGACGGCCTCCGCCGCCTGTGCCTCGGCAATTACCGCCGCCTGTGCTTGGAGCATTTCAAGCGCGATTTCATCCGGGAGCTCCGCGATAGCGGCGAGGTCGTCGAAAAGCTCGTCGAGCCCGCTCGTGGAAACGTCAGCCATCGTCAACGCCTCCCGCGATTTCGCACTCAAAGACGTAATGCTGTCCGCTCTTGTCAGAGGCCGGAGTCGCCGTCGGGCGGGTGAAGCCCGCCGCCACGAGCCGCCGGGTAATTTCCTGCCGGTATGCGCGGGTATTTTTCTCGAGCGGCGCGTATAGGTGGACTTGCACGAGATAGCGGTAATGTCCCGCGTCGTCGTCGGCGAAGTCTGCCGGGAGCTCGGTATAGTTGAAAACGATATACTCGGTCGCCGCGCCCTTATACACGCCGTCGGCGGTCGGGAGGAGGCTATCGAGCGTATCCACCAAAAGAGCGTTTACGTTCATTCACTCGCCTCCCTAAACTCGGAGCAATTAAGCTCGTAGTATTCCCGCGCCTCCGTGTATGCGCGCTCGACTTTGTACTCTTTGCCCTCAAAGGAGAGCCGCTCTTGACCGTCGTAGTCGGCGGTGCGGACTTTCACCGTCAGCGCGAGCGAGATACCCGCTTGTCGGGCGGCGTAGAACTCGCTCCGCTTGGTGCTGGACACGTCGGCGAAAACGGTCGTCTCCGTGATTTTCTCTTTCGGATACCCGTCCGCGTCGCGCCCCTCCGTAACGGCCTTGAGCGTCACAACGTCGCGCCAGTACATGAGCTATCCCTCCTCCGCCGCGATATAGGAGTCCGAGAGCGTGAGGCCGTTCCGCTGTTCCTTGTACGAGGCGCGGAGCCTGTCCGCGTCCTCGTTATCGAGCCCGAACTCGGCCTTGACGTAGGTCGTCACCGCCTTTTTGATTAGCGGGTCGTTTTCGTCGTTCGCTTTCTCCTCAAGAACGCCGCCGAGCACAAGGTCGGCTCGGGCGGCGTTAATGAGGTCGGTCAATTCCCCGTCGTGGACGGTGGAGGAAAGTCTCACGCTATGGCGGACGGAGGCGAGGTATTCGTCACCGACTGCCATATCGAGCCCTCCTCATTAGGTCGTAGCCTTGGCAAGATGCACGAACGCGCCGAAGCCCGCGACCGGCTTAGAGTCGAACACGCAAGCGCCGAGGTAGTCGATGCTGTTCGTAGCGAGGCCGGAGTGCTCGGAACGGACGACGGTAATATCCTGCGAATAGTTGCCGACGATATAGGAGAAGTCGCCGAGATACGCCTCATGTGCGGCGAGAGAGCCGGTAAAGTAGACCTCCGCGCCCATAACGTAATACTTGCCGTTTGCGAACTCGATAACATTGTTCTTGCTCTTGTTCATCAGCGGGAAGAAATCAGAGAAGAACGTCGCCTTGCTCATGCACCAAACGGCGTTACGCTCGTAGCCGTCGCCCAGCAGACCGTAAAGCGCGATAACATTCGCCTCGGTGAGAGAGGCCGTCTTACCTACGGTAATCTGGTCGGTGTCGTCGGTGTACGCGCCGCTTTCGCCCTTACCGGCGGTCTTAACGCCGCCGGGCTGGTTGGAGCCCGTGCTGGTGAAAATGTACTTTTCAATGCGGCGGGCGATACTCTCGGCGATAACCTCGACGATATAGCTCTCGAACGCGGAAAGCGCCATTTCGGAGCAAGCGCGGGAGGCTTTGACGAGCTTCACGATTTCGTAGCCGGTCAGAGAGACGGAGCCGAGGGAGTCGCTCGCGGCGGTAATGGCGGCGTTCTCGGTGTGGAGCGCGGCCTCGCTGTTCGTACCCTCGGTTGCGAACTTGAAATTGCCGGGGACGTGGAAAATCTTGCATCTCTGCAAAATCGGCGCGACCTCGTACATTTTCTTGATAATCTGATTTGCGGTCGTCTCCGGGATAATGGGGAGGCCGGAGCCGGACGCGGTAGAATAAGCGCGCTTTTCGTCGTCGGTCAGCGGCTTACCCTGCAAGGTTTTGAGCCATGCGGAGCGATAGAGCACGTCGGAGCTCTCCGGCGCGGGCTGGTTGGCGGAACGGGCGACGGGATTAGCGAGGCCAGCGGGAGAGGCCGGAGCCGCGCCGCCGTTGAGCATACGCTCGATAGCCTGTCTCTTTTCGAGCTTCTCGTCCTCCTCGTTGAGCTCGCGGAGCTCTTTCTCGAGGTCGTCCATGTTGAGTTTGTTCTCGGTATCGCCCTCAATGAGCTTACGGATTTCAGCTTTGCGGGCGGCGATTTCTGCGCGTCTCTTTTCGATGTTCATAATTTACCTCCAAAAATGATAGTTGTTGTGTGGGTGGTTAGTATGTCAAAGCTACGAGTTTCTTCCGTCTCCGGGCTTGCTCCAAAGCCGCAAGCTCCCTCGAGTGCTCCTCCTCGAAAAAGCTCCGAGCCGAAATAGACGTGTCATTATAGGCGGGAATGTCCACCGCCGACACGTCGTATAGCTTCTTGACCTTTGTGATAGTGCGGGTATGGGTAACGGAGTCGTATTTCGCCTCGCGCACCGTGAAAGAAAAGGACATTTTATCGACGTACCCGCCGTCGATTTCCTCGTAAAGCTCGCGCCCGGCGGTCGTGCCGCCGAGGTCTGCCTCGATGTTTACGCCGCGCTCGTCGATGTTGAGGGCGAGCGTTTTGTTACGGAGACGGGCGACGACCTTTCCACCGTGGTTGTAGTTGAAAATCACGTCGGACATATCGCACTCGTCGAAAGCGTGACGGTCGATAATTTCCTTGTACTCCACGCCGTCGCACTCCCATAGCACCGTAGGCGTATTGAATACGATAGCCGTACCGCGTACCCTGTACTCCGGCGAGTTCTCCTCCCGGGGTACGAGGCTAAAGTCCTGCAAAGCGCGATACTCGCGCCCCTGTTTGATAGCCATAGCGTTAAACCTCCTCTTTGCCCGTCGGCTCCCCGGGCGGCGTTGTGCCGTCCGGCGGGGTATTGTCTCCGCCGCCGTCCGTGCCGGTTTGATATTTGTCCGCAAGTTTCGCGTTTACCATGTTGAGGGTCTGCACCCGGCGCGCGCCCTCCTCGCCGCCGATAGTCGGCATATCGAACATAGTCAAGATTTGGTCGAGCGTCGCCGCGCCGATTTCCGTCAAAAACTTTGCCGCCGTGACCTTTTCCGGGAGCGTCGCAAACTGGACGGAGTTCGCGGAAAAAACGATACGGTTTCCGTACCCGAACTCCCGCTCGGTAAAGAGCACGTTCGAGAACGCTTGCGAGAGGCGACGGAAAAACGGGGCGATTTCGCCGCTATAAAAAGCCTGTTCCTGTTGCGGAGTCGCGGTATTCTCGACGATTTCTTTCGACACGCCGAGATAGTCGTAAATCTCCTCTTTGACGTATGCGAGTTGTGTCGCCGGGATAGGGGTCGTCTTGTCCGTGATAGGCGTATAGTCGTATTTCGCGTCCGTGACGATAACGCCCGCTCCGTTGTTCTCCATGCGGAGATTGTCCCGGATAAAGTCGTCGCGGCGACGGTTTAAGTCCTCTGTTTTGACGGCGTTCGAGACTTTCAGAATACCCCGGATAACCGCGACGAGCTCGGCGAACTTGCTCATGCTTTGATTGAGCGTGTTCGCAGTCTTGAGCGCGGTATCGAGAGGCTTGTTGCCGTCGCCGAAAATATCGTGCTCGAGGAAATGCCGCCGGACGTGAATAATTCGGGAATATTCGCAAATGTACGTTGCGCCGGTCGCAAAGGTGAAGCGGCAATAGAGCGTACCCATGTACTCGAGGAGCTCGAAATACTGCGCGTTGATAGGATAGACCGCCGTCAAGCGGCCTGCTTCATCGAAAACCGGGTACGCAATCGCGTTGTTGTAAACCTTGTATTGCGCGGCGAGCTTGTAATAAAAGTCCGCCGCCGTCATGTACGGATTAGGCCGGAACTGCAAAATGCGGTCGATATAGCCGTTTACCGCGACCGTCGTCTCCGCCGACTGCCGGACGTGGCGCGGCTGTGCGGTCGAAGCGCGGCGGGCGAAAGCGTCCACGGCGGAACGTACCGTGTTTATGTCCCACATATTCCCGGAATACGGTACGAAAGTAGACTCCCACGAACTCAAGAGCTTGTATGCGTGGAAATCCTTGTTTTTCTCGCTCCTGCCCCCGAAAATAGACTGAAAGAGCCCTCTCTTTGCCATTTTTTCACCCCACTAAATACATATAGTCCTCATAATCCCGCACATAGATAACCCACGCATTGAGGAGAGATACCATGCCGTCGATACGGCGCTTTTCGGAAATCTTGACGGGCTGAATGTTGTTGACTCCGCTTTTCTTAACGCCTGTATTTGTGAGGCACCAAAGCAAAACGGGATTTTTGTTGTAATTGACTTTCTTATCTGCGAGAGCCGCTCCGAGCTCCCTCATAGGTTGCGACCATGTAAAAGGCCCCTGTGCGACGGCGCACATATCGAAGCCGTTCGCTTTCATTTCGTCCACCCAATAACCGGCGAGAGCGCGGTCGTATCCGATTTTGAAAGCGTCTATCTTGAGCTCGTCCCGCATTTGGCAGTACCACGCCGTCACCGCCGAATAATCGACGCGAGTACCCTCGCATATCGTGACGAGCCCTCGCTCCGCCCAAATCTTATAGGGCGCTTCTTGCGTGTTGTGCTCGTCGAGCTGGTCGATTTTCTTTTGCGGTAGGAAATAGTGCTGAAAAACGTACACGATTTCATCGTCGGACGAGCGTCGGATAATCAGCGTCGCGCACGTTAGGTCGGTCGTCGCGGAGAGGTCGCACCCGCCGATAGCGTAGGTGTTATAGACCTCCTCGGGCTTGAATGTGGCCTCGTTTACTGCGTCCTCATAGGAGAGCCACGAGGCCGCGCCGGTCGCCTTGACGTTGAAATCCTTGCAGAGAACGCCGGGCAAGTCCTCGGGATTTTTCTTTGCTCGCTCCACGAAGTCGGCGAGCGTGGTATATTGCTTTATCGTCCCGAGGCCGGGATTTGCCTTTATCCACGCCGTCGGGTCTGTCCACTCCTCGCGCTTGTCGAGCTCGTAGAGCACGGGGAGGAAACGCTCGTCGGGAGTCTGTCCGTCGGCGACCTCGCAAGCGTAGCCGTAAAGGTTATCGAAAACTGACTCGCGCACCGTGCCGGACGTGGTAATCATAATCACGAGCGGCTGTCGGCGGCTCGAGGTCGATTGCTTCATAACCTCGTAGAGATTGCGGTCGCGTATCGCGTGGAGCTCGTCGATAATGACGGCGTGAGAGTTGAGGCCGTCGAGGGTGTTCGAGTCCGAAGCCAGCGCCTCAAACTTGGAGGCCGTCGCCGGGAAATAAATGTCGTTGCGCCGCTTCTTGAGAATGGCGGAGAGCTCGGGGCTCTGCTTCACCATGTTTACGGCCTCGGTGAGCGTCTTTTTCGCTTGGTCTTTCTTGGTCGCTACGGAGTAAATCTCCGCCGCGCCCTCGTAGTCGGCGACGAGCATATAGAGCGCGAGCGCCGCGAGGAGCGTACTCTTGCCGTTCTTTCGACCAACAAGAAAGAGTGTCTCTCGAAAGCGCCGGTATCCCGTCGCCCTCTCGAGCCACCCGAAAAGGAGTTGTATATATGCTTTTTGGAAAAGCTCGAGCGTCAGAGACTCGCCGAGCGTCCCTTGAGACTGCTTGCAAAACCGCTCGACGAAGATAATCGGCCTCTCGCCGACGGCCTCGTCGAAGTAATACGGCGAGCTCTCGTCCGCCGCGTCCATTTCCGCCACGAGGCGACCGTACACGGCTTTTACCCGTCGGCTCGTGACGATTTCGCCGGAGGAAATCCGCTCCCAATACTCCCGGACGTAGTTCACTACTTGCCCGACCGGGCGGCGGGCTTTGTGATAAAGCTCATAAGCTCGTCACCCGCCGATTTCTTTTCTTTCTCCGGGAGCAACGCGACGAGCTGGTTTGTGAGAGCGGAAAAGGATTTTATCGTCGTGTTGTAGGCACGGAGAGCCGGGGACTCCCGGCGGAGCTTTTGCGCCCCCTGTACGAAATCCTCTATCAAGTCGCCGTTGTTGATTTCGTCGGCGAGGCGTTCCAGCGTGACGGAGGTCACGGCGAATTGATTGATAAGCCCCTCGGCAAACTGCCGCTTTTCGGGAGGCATTTCTCGGAAAAGCCGTTTAATTTTCTTCTTTTTCGCCTCGATTTTTTCAGAAATCGAGAGCTCGTCGTAGCTTTTTTTATTTGCCGCCATATAATGAGTAAACCTCCCTCCGCCCCGGTTTTACCCCCCCCTCATGTGCGCGCCCGGGTCGGTTCTTCCGAGGATTGAGGCGCGGTTACTTACCGGGTATCTATTTCGGCGCACCCCGGGGGGTATGTGGCGCTGTGATAATATTTCCGTCTGCATCGAAAGCGAGGCCGTCGGCAAGCGGCGGCGTTCCCTCGTGTATCAATGCGTGACACGTCCGGCAAACTGTCTCGAGGTTATCCTCGCCGAGCGCGATTGCCGGGTCGTCGATGTTCCTCGGCGTGAGCTCTATCTTGTGATGCACGATAACGCCGGGCTCGCCACAATGGACGCATAGCCCCGCGTCTCGCTTGAGAATATATGCTCGTGTGCGCCTCCATGCCGGAGACTCGTAAAACGCTTTTGCGAACTCTCTCATGCTCTCCGCCTCCGAATGGGTAAAGAGAACGCCCCGCACGGCCTCAAGCGTCCTCACGCATAAGCGCAAGGGCTCGACCATGTAGGGCGCACGGCGGCGAGGTTTTCCCTCGACCTCTCTTTACGCCTAAAGCATACCACGGGCAAAAAGCAAATTTCCATACAGATTTTTTTCAATACATGAGAATAAGCGAGAAAGCGCCTCACATGGACGGCATAGCCCCCGCGCCGAAGTAGAGGAGGGCGAAGCGCACGAGCGCCTTGTTTCGCTGGTCGTAAATAGACGTAGGCGAGGCGTAGCATACGGCCTCGGCGATTTCGTCCTTGCTCTTGCGCTCGATATACCAAAGCCGGAGGATACGAGCGTCGTCCTCGTCCATCTGCGCGAGAACGCCGTCTATCTCCTCGACCTTATCCCGTGTGATCTGGATTTCCCGCATGACCTCGGCGAGCTCGAGGCAGTCCGCGAGCGCGTCGTTTACAGATTTCGCGCCCGTGTACGGCTTGGACATATCCGCCGACGGATACTCCGACGGCGCGCCGTATCGTAAAATGCGCTCTTTTTTCCGCTCGAGATTGCCTAAAGCCGTCTCGAGCAAGCCGCGAGCGCGGAGAGTTTTCTCCGCCGCCTCGAAATAGTTAATCATAGCTCGCCCTCCTCGTGCGTTATCGTGGTTTAGGCGCGTTTCCCTCCGTGGCGGTATTCGCGCCCCTTGTTGTACTCATGCTTTGCCATGAGAACGGCCTCAACGTCCACGCCCATATAGGCGAGGTAATCGAGAATACGGATAATCGCGTCGCAAAGCTCGACGGCGACTCCCTCCGGCTTGCAAGTGCCGGTTTTCTCGCCCTTGTCGCAAGAGCCCTCGAACTCGCAGACTCCGCCCGGGATACCGCAACACCCATAGATAGCCGGATTTCCGTCGCGCCACTCCTCGAGCGCCTCCGAGACTTCCGAATGAATGAGCGCGGCGACCTCGGGAAAGCTCCGAGCCGTCTCCCACCATCCATGCGCGACCGCGTTCTCGTGGACTTCCTTTGCAAACTCGTTTACTGTCATTTTCGTTTCCTCCGTTTCGGTTTTATAAATACACCGTCCCGCCGATAAAAGCGGGCGACGATATACTTTCCTCCGTTTACGTCGTTGTGCCATGCGCCAGCATCCGCGAGGAAATAGCCCGGATAGAGCTTTTCATACTCGGCGTTGTTGGTCGTGTCCCGGGCGAGCTCCTCGGCGCGTCTGCCGGAGATACGCCCGTCCCGTGTTTTCGGCTCCGGGTCGATAAGATTTTTCGAGGCGTTCCATGCCCGGGAGTAAAGCGGGCTCTTGACGATGTAATGACCGAGCCCGGCGAGGCCGCTCTCTGTGAACTGCAAGCGGCGGGAGTTCGCATAGCCGAGCCCCCAAAGGTTTTCAAGCTCGTCTCTATCCATTCCGCCGGATAGCGTGACGTGATGATGATAGCGCCCATTCTTGGAGCCCTTTTCCGTAACGGCTATGTACTTGAGCGGCGGGAGCCCTTGCTTTTTCCGCGCCCTCTGCACCCGGCGGATATAATTCCGTAAAAGGCGTTGCGCCTCCTCCGGGCTTTCCGGCTGGTGCTGATATGTCAAATGGATTTCGAGGTCGTCCGGCGTAAAGTTCGCATGGAGGAGGCGGACGAGCTTCTCCTCTCTGTGCCGCTGGTTGAGTTTCTTTTGAGCGGCGGAGGTCGGCTTGCTCCGCTTGCCTCTGCTCCGAGCCTGTGTATAGGTCGGGTAGATATATACGTCGAGATACTCGCCGCAATAATAGCGTTTCTCTCGGTAAACTGTTCTCATGTGATACCCTCCGACGAGAGCTCGTCTATGGTCGGTTTGTTAATATTCCATACGAGCCCGTAAAAACGCGCTTGGCGCTCGATTTTTTGTCCTTGCATACCGTCCCGGAGAGTGCTATAATAATAAAGGTATGAGTAATCGCTCGTCTTTTCCGGGACGAGTCCCCGCCGACGTTCTGCAAAGCGTCGGCGGTTTCTCTTTTTCTGTCCTGCATTTTCAGTCCTCCGAGCGGCGGTAAAGTGCTACGAAGTCCGCCACATAGTCGAGGATAATTCGCTTTGCCTCGTAATATATAATAGGTAGGAGCAAGAGCATGAACTCGCCGCCGATGGCCTCGTAGCCGCGCCACGCGAGCGCGTAGCCTCTGCTCTTGATGAAAACGACCGCCGTCACGATAAGCACGGCGAGGAGTTCCGCCGCCGCGAGGCGGCTTTTCTTTTTACGTCTCATTTTTCGCCCTCCTCGTCCTCCGGGATAGGCGTAAAGCACTCGCAACGGAGGACGCGCTCTTTTTCGTCTGCGTGTATCGGGCTCGGGCGGCGGCTGTCCATGCGTTCTATACACGGGATGCAGTAATCGCCGTCTCTGCCCTTACGCGAGTCGTGTACCTCTCGAATGTTGTCGCATTTCCGGCAATCGAACTCGTACCGCCATTTCGGGAGGTTGGATTTTCTGCGTCTAACCACTTTCGGCCTCCTTGCGGCTTGCTCCCCGGCATTGAGCCGGGGAGCTTTTTAATTCCGAATTTTACAGGTCAAAGCCGGGCGCGAAGCCGAGCGAATTGTGCGCGGAGTAGTTGTCGACTGTGCCGTCGGTGTACACATACACGAAAGAGTAGGAGTTGCCCGCACTCGGGGAACGGAGCCACCAATACCACGTTCCGTCTCCGACGTGCTCTTTCACGCGGTCGCGCTCGCGCTTGAAAATCTCAAGTTGAAAGCTGTCCGGCTCCTCGTTCCACCAATCCCCCGCGCCGAAAACGTCGGTCGCGGAGGGTATCCATAGGGTATCGGCGTACTCGTGACGCTCGCCGTCGATTTTCTCGGACAAAAAGCGAGGTACGAACGCCTCCGCGAGCTCGTCCGGAAAAAGCGGGAGAATGTCCTCGATAACGTGTCGCCGCCCCTCGCTCTTGAGGTATCCGCCCTTGTTGGTCGGCGTGTCGTTCATGCGCCACTTTTCCGCGAGGCAGTCCTCGAGGACGAAGCGGGCGCGCTTCTCGTTGACGTAGCCACCGCAAACGGCATTGACGAGCTCGCCGTTTTTGAGCTCGATAGCGAACTTGTCGCGCGGGCGGATAAGCTCGAGGCCGTTCCCGCTCGAAATGGCCTTTTTGAGCTCTGCGAAAGAGATTTCCTTGTTCCTTGTGGTAATGAGTTGCATCGTCTTTTCCTCCGTTCAAAAGATTTTACAAAAATAGTGATTGCCGATAATCATATCGACGCTCTCGTTATAAGGCGCGGTCGAGAAATAGACCGTATCCTCTGAAAGAATGTGCTCCCGCTCCTCTATGGCGGTATGCACCGCGAGATACTGCTCCTTGTCCGGCTCCGCCGAGTAGAGGTACGGAGCGGGGGAGAATTGCCATACGTCGCCGTATTTCTGAAATACGACCTCCTCGACCGTATCCGGGAAATAGTCGGAGAGCATACGGTTTAGAACGACCTCGACGACGGCGACTTGTCCCTCGAAGCTCTCGCCGCGCGCCTCGTGGTAGACGAGGCAAGCGAGGATATAAACGTCCTCGTCGCTGAAATGGAGCTCCGCGTATCTGTTCTCGGGCTCCGGCTCTACCGGCGGCTCCTCGGGCTCCTCCGGCGTTTCCTCCGCCGCTGTCTCCGGCAAGGCCGGAGCCGGTGCTATGTACGTCAGCTTTTGCCGTTCCGCCGCGAGCGGGATTTCCGGCTCGAGCGTCTCCCGTTCCTTGCCCGCCCGGAGCGCGATAATGAGCCCCAGCACGAGAACGAGCGAGAGGAGAATACCGGCTTGCATCCGGCGGCGGCGCTGTCTGCGACGTTTCCGCCGCTCCTGCCTCGTCATGGTCTGCCGCCCTCCGGCGTATCCTCGGCGAGCACGATATACTCGCACTCCCGGGCGATTGCCGTCCACCGAACGCCCCACTTGCGGGCGGCGGCGTGTACGGCCTCGTATTTGTTCACGCCGTTTACGGTGAGCTCGCCGTATTCCTTATGACGGACGAGGTATAATTTCATCGTCCCGGCAAAGCGCGGGCGGTATCCCGCCGGTGCTGATTGCTCGTGCTTCATTCTGCTACCCTCCCGTCGATAAGCCGAAAGCTCTCTCGGATAGTCACGGGCTCGCGTCTGCCTACGTCAAACTCGAGGACACAATATCGCCCGGCGGGATGAACGTAGACGACCGTCCCGGGGATTGCTTTCGGCTTGCCGTCCTTGCCCGGAACGTCGAACGTCGCGGGCTTTACCGTGATGCGGTCGCCGAGCTTAATCATTCGACGACCTCCGGCGTGTCTGCCGCCTCCGTTGGCTCGTCCGCCGCCGGAGCCTTATCGCTCGCCGCGCGGAGGAAAGCGGCTCGGAGCATATTCACGAGGGGAGAGGCCGTCGCCGTAGCCGCCGGAGCCGCTTCTTTCGGCCTGTCTGGGTCTGCCCGCTCGACGTACTTACTCAAGATAGCCGCCGAGACGACCTCGCCGACGAAGCCGCCGACCTCGCTATCGGTGAGAGTCTGCGTCCGAGTGCGGACGGCGAAAGCGCCGGTCTTGAAATCAAAGACGACATACGCCCGAGCGCCCTCCGGCGGCTCGATTTTGACCGCCGCCGCGTCTGCGATAGCCTCCTCGGGGCTCGGCACGGTATAACCGGCCTTTTTCAGAATGTCCAGTTGCGCCGCGTCGAGGGCGAACGCCTCGCCGCCGAGCTTCTTAGAATAGAGCTTTTTCATTTGTGCGACCTCCTCAATCGTTCGACTCGCTGATAACGGCGATTTTTGCGAGGGCGGACGTTTGCGCCCACTCCTCGGCGAGAATACGGGAGCTCCGCTCGAACTCCTGCGAGAGCGCGGCGAAAGCGTCCTCGTTTCTGTCCTTGACCGCGCTCCACATTTCTTTGTGGACTTTCTCAATGTCTGTGTGCATCTGCTTTGTGCGCTCGATGCACTCTTTTAACTCCGCCCATGCCTCACGGTCAGAGGCGAAGCCGCGCCCGCGCTCCTCCATTGTGCCGGAGACGGCCTCCGCGACGGCGGCTTGCAAGTTTGCCATAAGCCGGACTCTCGAACTCGTTTCGCTCATTTTTTCACTCCTCCATTTTCTGATAATTTGGGACACCATGCCGGGATATACGGGTCAAAGCGTTTCACGCCGACGACACGCCCCTTGCATCTGCCGGGAGCAAAGCACCGATAGAAGAGTGTGTCTTTCGACCACGACTCCGTTACGACGTGCTCGCACCCCTCGCAAGTGCGGGTAAAGTCTGCGCCGGTCACGGCTCAAGACTCCAATCCGAACGGCGGAGGTCGAAAGCGTCTCCGTGCTGGATTATGTCGCCGTAATTGCTGTTTGCCACTTTTATAGCGAACTTGTCTATTTCGTATGAGTGGTATTCGACATTTCTAAAGCCGAGCGAGTCCAGTACATAGCGTCCCGTCCCGATACCGTCGTACATGGACAAGACAAGTAATTTCTCGTTCCTATCCACCGAACGCAATCCCGCTCCAAGGATGTGCTTTATGACCTCTGCTGTCCAGCCATTCCCGAGGGCTTTATACCGTTGCGAAGCGGATACCGCCGCCGTGTAATTGTCCGGCATTGTTTGGAGTCGCTCGCACTCTATCGGCGTGAGCTTTCTAATTGTGTAAAATCCATCCGGGAGCCGAATAGCGTATGTTCTGCCCTTGATTTCGATTTTCCCGTCTTTGACCTCATAGCAAGGTTTTTCGCGCTTTGCGCCCGACTCTATCGCTACCATGCTATCGGTTTGGACGGTCGTAATAGCGTTTGCTTTCGGCTCGCAATGAGTCTCAAATCTACGGTATAGCTTGCCGTCCGCCTCTCGTCCGTTTCTATATCCGACTCCTACCGGCTCAAAAGCTACCGTACCGCGACGGCGCGGGAAATAATCGTTTTCATTCTTTTTGTAGTATGTCGAGACGAGGCATAAGCTCTTATCTCTGCACGAAAGCCCGCTTTCGAGAATATCCGAAAGCAAAATGCCTCTATCTCGAGGCTGTTCGACTTCTCCGCAGTTGTGGACGTAAAATCTCTTTCGATTTTGTGCGGAAACGAGCGCCGAGTTAATTTCGATGTATTCCCCGCCGCCGACGGCGAGCCGCTCTCTAATTTCCTGCTTTACCGCCGAAGCCGCCGAGACATTGTTCTCATAGAGAAAGAGGTCGGGCGAAAACTTCTCCCGAGCTAAAAGGTAGTTTTTGAATAGCTCCCACCCCATCCCGTCGGGCTCTGTCTCTCTGTGTTTCCTTTGTGCGACGCTCCAAAACGTACACGGAGAGCCACCAATTAAAAGTTTAATCATTTCTCTACCTCCTCCGCTGGGAGACCGAGCCACCATAGCGGGCTATCCCGCTCCGGGCGGCGGCAAGCTCTCTTTCGGATTTCCTCGATAGCTTTTTCCGGCTCTATGGAGATAAGCCATTTCTCGAGATTGTTCATTTCTCAACCTCCGCCGGAGCGAGCTTATCGAGCGTTCCGCTCAAATAAAGCACCATTGCTCCGATTGTAATATTGTTCGTAACTGCGTCGAGTTCTCGAAAATCAATGTCTCGCGGCTTGTCTTGCCGCTGTCCTGCCGTTTTCTGCGTCAGCATCCGCCGCAGAAGCTCGCAATTTTCCTTTAGCGAGGAAATGTCCGCCGCATTAAGTCGATAACCGCCCATTTGCACGAACGACCACATAGCGCCGAGCGAGTCATATTTGACCGTCTTTTCGTTCATTCCTCTACCTCCGCCGCCGGGAGGCCGAGCCACCAAAGCGGGTTATCCCGCTCCGGGCGGCGGCAAGCGTCGCAATCCGCCGCCGCGCACGAGGAGCAACAAAGCCGGTGGAAAGCCTCGTCCCACGGCGTTTCAATCGCCGGGATAGAGCCGAGGAACGCCGCGAGCGCCTCCGGGCTCGCCGTGATACTCTGGTAGTTGTCCATGCTTACCCCTCCAAAGCCCGCAGTATTTCGCGGATGTCTGTGTCGAGCTCTCTCCAAAACTGCGCGTTGTCGGCGGCGTGGATATATTTCGGGGAGCCGTCCTCTTTCTTTTCCTCTGCGAGCTTTTCCCATGTCGCCGCCTCACCCTCGCGGGTCTTGGTCGTCATAGGGATGTAGAGCGAGAGCTTGGAGCATTGTTCCGCCGTGAGTGTTCGTTCGTTCATGGTATGAGTAACCTCCGTTTCTTTATTGAGCCGCTTTCCGACGGCCTCTATTTTGGTACGACCGATTGACACGAGCCTCCGCTACCTCCGCGCTATACCCTTGCCGAAAGCGAGAGTCCGTTTCGCCGGTCTTGCCCCGCTCGAGCTCGCGGTAAATGGTCGCTTGACACTTGCCGACGCGCTTTGCGATTTCGCCCGGCTTTGCGCCCTCGGCGTACATAGCCTCGATAATCCGCCGCTCCTCGAGCCTCAAACACTCGTATTTCATTGTCTCGCCTCCGTTTCTGCATAAAAAAATAAGTGCGTCGGAGCTTAATAGCTCTTTCGCACATAATAATAAACTGCACGCGCGCAGATGTCAAGTAAATTGTGCGAAAAAGATAGAATAATTTTTTGAGGGCTCATGCGGCGCGGTCGAAAGCTATCTCGAACGCCTCCGCCGAGGACATAAAGCCGAGGATTTCTCGCGGGTAGTTATTGAGCCACGTCTCGACGCGCTTCACTTCCGCCGCCGTCACCTTGTCGAAGTCCGTCCCTTTCGGGAACTGCCGCCGTATCATGCGGTTAATGTTCTCGTTCGTGCCGCGCTCACAAGAACTATACGCATGGCAGTAATAGACCGTCGTCCGCTTTGCATCCTTGCGCCGGGCGCTCCGCTCGATGCCGTCAGCATCCGCGAACTCGGAGCCATTGTCTACGGTTATCGACTTGAATATCCGATAGAACGCCGCACCATAGAGGCGCTCGAGGCGGTCTAATGCCGCGACGACCGTCTCGGCGCGCCCGTCCTTAATTCGGATAATGATTTCCCGCCGCGTGACGCGCTCGGAGAGAACGAGGAGGCGGGCTTTCGTCCGTTTCTTCCCGACAACGGTATCCATTTCCCAATGTCCCGGCTCTTGCCGCTCGTTGATATACTCCGGCCTCTGTTCTATGCTCGTGCCGCTGGATGCCCGAGCCTGTTTCTTGCGAATGGTCTTATGCTTCTTTTTGCGGTCGCCCTTTTCCGGGAGGTCTTGATTTGTGAGCGTGAGGAAAACGCCGTCCTCGACGTATTTATAAATCGTCGCACGGCAAAAGGTTATTCCGAAGTGTTTATATTTTTCCTGCTTGAGTAGAGCACACACCGCCGCCGGGGAATAGTCCTCGTTTCCGATTTTGTCCTCGATAAACTGCGCGGCGGCGTGATTTTTCCCAATCTTGAGCGGAGCGCCTTTCGCGGCGAGCCCCTCTTGATAGCGCGCCTCGGCCTTTTCCGGGCTATACCGCTCCTCGGTCGTATAATCGGAGTTTAGATGCTCATACGTCCCGCGCTTGAGCTCGCGGTAAACGGTGCTGATATGTACGCCCAGCTCCTCGGCGATTTCCTTTTTCGAGTGTCCATGCTTGAGCATCGTCTCGAGCTTGATACGGCTCGTCCAATTAAGTTGTTTATATGTCCGCTCCTCCATAGTGCGACCTCCCTCAAGATATAGAAAAAGGGCGGGAAAGTCCCGCCCTCTCGTTACTGCGGCAAAAAATCCTCTATCGCCTTTTTGATAATCTGCGCTTGCGGAATGCCCTCGGCGGCGCATTTTGCCTTGAAAGCCGCCGCGAGCTCTTTCGGCACTCGCGCGGAGATAATATCATACGTTTTGTCTATATATCTCTGTTTGACCGCCGTCGAGGTCTTAGTCTTTCTTTTTTCCTCTGCCATTCTGCCGCCTCCTTTTGGCGCTGATGAAAATAGAGATTGCGGATAGGGTAATGCTTACCCCGCACAAAACATAGATAACCGTCGTCATGGTCGTTTGACATTGAGCGCATTTCGTGTTATCCTTGGAGGGCAAGGGGGATTTCTCCCCCTGCCCTTTACTCGGTGAGCTTTTCTATCAGCAGTAGAATAGCAATCACGAGGTTTAGGATTGCGGTAACAAGGTTTAAGTAGCTGTCCGGCTCTGCCTTGTTGCCGCGCTTCTTTTTTCGCTTGCTCAATGCGTTTACCTCCTTTCTGTCTATTATAATAGCATACTGCTCGCAGTATGTCAAGAGGTTTTTCAAAAAAGTGCAAAAAATAATCCCCGGCGAGGAGGCCGGGGATTTACTCTATTCCGAGGAGCCAAAGGGCGGACACGCCGAGGACGCGGGCGAAGACGGGTATCTCGTAATCGGGAATAAACCGCGTTCCAATTTCGATACGGCTTATCGAGTCCCGCTCCATTGTTACGCCCTCGACCTGCACCCGCGCCGCAAGGTCGCTTTGCGAGAGCCGGAGCTTGAGCCGCGCTTCCCGGATGCGCTCGCCGCTTATATTTTTCTTTCCCTCAAAGTCGTATATCTTCAATCGCTCGCCTCAATTCTTATCTTTCGCACATTTTTCTTGACTTTAGCACACGGATAGTGAATAATTGTGTTAAAGGTCAGCACGACCGAAATATAATATTTGAAACGGAGGGCTTTACATGGTCTGTCCTAAATGCGGCGGAGATAACGTAACTATCCAAATGGAGCAAGTCTCCACCAAAACCAAAAAGAGCGGCGTAGGTTTTGGCGGTCACATGAACAACCTCGCTCGCGGCGTGACCGCCGTTTGCACTTTCGGCGTTTCTAATCTTGTGTGGAAAAAGTCCACGGGTACGGAAAAGTCGAAAGTTCAAAACCGCAAAATCTGTCTTTGCCAGAATTGCGGGAATAGTTGGGAAATCGAATAACGCACGATAAACGCACGGAGTCGATAGTATTATACGATTTCGTGCGTTTTATACGCAAAAAACGGGCGAGGCCATAGTGCCCCGCCCGTTTTTTCTGCACGATTATACGTCGGAAAGATTGCCGAGAGCGCCCGCCGCCTCGAGTGCGCGGTAGATGATGCAAGCGACGGCCTCGCGGGTAATCGGCTGTTGCCAGCCGAAATTACCGGCTCCGTCGCCGTTGAAAATGCCCTTGCGCTTGCAGTATTCCGCCGCCTCTTTCGCCCATTCGGAGGGCGTGTCGCCGGTATCGGCGCAAGAGGTCAGTTGCTTTCTTGCCTCGTTAATATCCATGTCGAAATCCTCCTCATTTCCAGAGAGGCGAGCCTTAAATCTCGCCCATTGTTCATTTCCACTCGTGCCGTAATAGGCGTTCATGTCGTCGCCCATCCACGGGCGAGGACACCATTTCCCCGTTACGTCGTAATGCCGGACGACATTCTCGGCGGGGATATTGTATTTCTCCATGAGAGCCCGCGTAAACTCTATGAGATTATCGACGGTCTTTTCGGTGAAATACCAATCCCTCGCCGCCGCGCTCCCGGCGGTAGACTTGTCCAGCTTATACGGGCGGACTTCAATCCCGATGCTGTTCGCGTTTCTGCATCGTGGGTGAACGTAGGAACTCGCGCCACAATGCCACGCGATATTATTGTCCTCGACGCATTGATAGACGATATTCCCCTCGTCTAAACAGTAATGCGCCGAGGCTTGCCTATCGGCTCCGGCGAAGTAGTTCGCCACCGCCGCCGCCGTGCCGAGCGAGCCGAAATAGTGGATAACGATATACTCGATTTTTCGTTCCGCTCCGGCGCGCGTGAAGTTCCGGGAAATAATCCTTTTCTCCACCGTCAGCATAGATTATTCCCCCTTGGAGTTCTTGTCTACCGCGTCGCTGATTTTCTGCGTCTGCGTTCCGAAATAGAACGCGATAACGACGGTGTAGACCGTCATAAACTCTTGGCTCGTCTGCCCGGTAATGGCGAGGTACGCGAATACCCCGGAGAGCAAGAGCGTGACGATGCTCTTTACGCTCAAAAGCGCGCCGAGCCTTTTCCCGATGATTTCTTTCATTTTGCTACCTCCTTTAGCAATCTCGTTTTGTTGCCGTGTCGTATGTGATACCGCCGGTCGTGTTCTCGGCCTTGCTCTTATTGAGCGAGAACGAGAGCACGGTAGCGGTCGCGGCCTGTAAAAAGGCGATAAGGGCGGTCAGATACGGGAGCGAGCCGGTGTAGTTGTTCGCTACCGCAATCCGGCATAGGTCGAGCGTCGTCATAGTCGATTTGTAGTCGATATAGAGGACGGCATAAACGAGGAGCTTTGAAAAGGAGAGATACCCCTTTGCAAAGCTCCATACCTTGAGCCCCCATTTTTTGAACTTCCGGCGGCGTGTCGCGCCTTTGCGGGCGGACATTATCCGTCCTCCTGTGCCTTGCGCCCCTCGAGCCTGTCGATACGATGATGTGCCGACTTTGCCGAGCTCTCCACCGCCGACATACGCTCCGCCATGCTGATATAGCGCGCGTCCTGTGCGTCCTGCTTGCGCTCGATGCGGTCAATGCCGCCTTTGATGTACCCGATTTCGGTCAGCATCGTTCCGGCCTCTTTGCCCTCGCTCTCGCTGTCCTTTTTCGAGTTCCGATGAAACGCGGCGTAGCTCAAAATGCCGCCGAGGATAGTCCCGACGACTCCGATAATCGCGCTAAAATAGTCCATTTCATACCTCCGTTAATTCGATGTAGTCGAGTTTAACGGTCTGCTTTCCCGGCAAAATGGGACACCCCCGGACGTGGTAAATCTCCCCGTCAACGATAACGCCCTCGCCCTCCGCCTCCGTGCATACGGCATAGAGGCCGGGAGCGTCGAGGCGCACCCACAAGAGAGACTCCCGCCGCGCTATGATTTCGCCGTCGAGCTCGACCGTGTAGACCGCCGCGCTCATTCGGCGACCTTTTGCCAACCGGCGGGATACGCCTCGGGAGTCCATACGTTGTTATCGAGCAAGGACTCGTAAAGCACGTCGCCCCAATAGCCGCGCTCGCCCTTGGAGAACGCGAGCCCCGCCGTAATGGTCGCCGGGATAATCCTCACGCCGTTTTTATAGAGCACGTCCTCCCACAAGCTCGGCGCGGCCTCCGGCGTGTTCTCCGCCGTGTCCCACAAGTCCACCGCCGCCCGCTTGAGCGCGCCTTTCCAGTTGATACGAGTCCCGGACTTGACGAGCGCCCCGCCGCCGGTGAGCGTCGGATAAAGCTCGACGGCGGTCGAGCCGTCCTTATCGTCGAGCCCGGCTCCCGCCGCCTTTTCAATCATAGCGCGGAGCTCCCGCGCCCTCTGTACGGTAATCATTCCGCCGCACCCCCTAACAGAATATCGAGAACTTTATCGTTCTCGGCGAGCATGAGCGTACCGCTCACGACCTCCACGGAGCCGACCGGCTCGATACCGAGGAGCCCGCCGTCGGCGAGGGCGTAAACGAAGTCCTCGAGATAGGTCGTCGTCTCGTTCGTCTCCTCGTCCGTGCGGTCGATTGCAGTCTTGACGCAAAAGCCCTCGGCCTCCGCCGCGTCGCACGGGACATAACACCCGTTTTCGTGCAAGCGGATATATACGAGGCTGTCGGAATAGCCGACGACCTCTCCGCCGCTTCTGATTGCATACATACGTTATCCCTCCATTCTCGGCGGCTGTCCGAGCCGCGCTTTATAGAACGCCTCGAGCTCCGGCGTGTTCATCGTGCGGAGGAGGTTTTTCCAGTACAGATTTTCCGCCCCCGCCCATTTCTCCGGGTCGAAGTCCGACGCGCTTTCGTGCTTGCCGTAGTAGCGATAGAGGCCGTCGAGCATTTCTTGTCGGTACGCGCCCTCCGGCGTGTTCGGTCCGAAATGCTCCCACCCGTTTTCAGACGTGACGGCGCAAATCCGCCGCCCGTCGGCGGCAAAGAGAAAGCCGTCCCGCTCCGTTACGGTCGTCCCGTATCGGAGGTTAAAGGCTCCGTCGATGCCCTCGGCCTTAAAGCGCCGATAGACGATATACTCCATAGCTTTATCCTCCCTTGAATAATTCTCGATAGCGCCGCTCTACGGTCTGCGCCATGTGGTACGAATGAAATCGCCTCATGTGTCCCCGCCACGAGACGAGGGACGTTTCCACGTCCGCCGCCGTCATTCTGCCGGAGTCCACCCAGCGCCGGAAAATCCGTAGTTTCTCCCTCATGTGCCGGATACCCTTATAGGTCGCCCGGCGGACGACTTTCCCGTTTACGCCATAGCGAAAGCGTACCTTGACGAACGTAAAGCCGCGCGTGAGCTTGATAATCTGCGTCTTTTTCGGATTGAGGCGGATACCGAGCTCGTCGCATAGCCGCCGGAGTTCCCGGAGGCAGAGCTCGAGCTTTGCCTTTGACTCGCTGATGATGCACCCGTCGTCCATATAGCGGGCGTAGTGCTTCATGCCGAGCACGTCCTTGATATAGTGGTCTATCCTGTTCGGCAAGGCGAGCGCGGCGATTTGCGAGACTTGGCTCCCGAGGCCGAGCCCCACGTCGCCGAAGTTCTGAATAAAATATTTCGAGAGCGAAACGAGGCGGTCGTCTATGCCGCTCCGCTCGAGCTCCCGAAATACCAGCTCATGCCGGGCGGTATCGAAATACTTTGAAAAATCGAATACGAGGACGTAGCCCTCCCGCCCGTACTTCCTGTAATGCTCCGCGAGAAAGCGCGTCACCCGGGATACGGCGAAATCGTAGCCTTTGCCGCGCAAGCTCGCTCCGTTGTCGTAGATGAACGACCGGGAGAGCATCGGCACAAGGCAGTAATCGCATAAGCACCGTTGCACGACGCGCTCGGAGATATGGACGCTCCGAATGTGCCTCGGCTTTCCTCGCTCCACAATATCGAACTCGTAAAAGCCCTTGGAGCGGTATCTCCCGGCTATCAATTCCTCGTGGGTCTTTGTGACGTTGGCGAGCGAGGCGGCTTTGTATCGCTGTGTGCTCGCTTTCCAGCCAACGCCACGGACGGAGGCGCGGTAGCTCTCATAGAGCCGCTCGAACGAGAAAACCGTCTCGAAATCTCCGTACTCCCGTAGCGCGGCGGCTTTCTTTTCCATTCGTGCGGCCTTGCGACGCTGATACCGTGCCTCGCGTCGTTCTGCGCTGTTCATAAGATAAAAATACCTCGTACATTTCTTTCTCGGCGTGTTGTCTAAAATGCGTAACGGCGAGCCATGAAAGCGCGGAAAACACGCACTCCGCGCCCATGCAAGGAGCGTCCGGCTAACCGTATCGCGGTATATGTTTGTCCGGCGGCGCGAGGCCGTCAGAGAGGTTATATTCCCCTTTTATATAGGGACTGCTTTCACTCCGTGAGGAGTTATTCGGTCTGCCCCATGTTGATATAAAATCCGGGCGCGAAGCCGAGCGAATTGTTCGCGTTGTTGTTGTTGACTGTGCCGTCGGTGTTCACATTCACGAAATTGTTGGAGTTGCTCGCATTCGGGGAACGGAGCCACCAATTAGCGGCGATACGGAATATAACCTAATCACTCGGAGGATTAAGCTCGCGCTTTATCGCTCCGCTTGATTTTAGAGATTTGCGAGAGCTCGTCCGTAATGAGCTTTACCCACTCTTTGAGGACGTTCGGCGGTATCTTCTCATGGTTGACGGTCATATACGCGAGGTCGAGCACGTCGAGCATCGAGTTATAATAGCCCTGCGCCGTCTCGTAATACTCTTTCCGCCGCTGGATGTTCCGGCGGCGTATCTCCTCGGGAGATTTCTCGTCAACGTAAATGAGGTTTGCCGTCTTTATCATGCGATAAGCCTCTCGCGCCGCGTTGTAGAGCGGCAAGGAAAAATAAAAGGTGTAGCTTTTCGGTAATATGCGGACGCGGTTATATGTGAATACATAAATCTCGCGGGCGAGGTTGATATACTCCGCCGGGCTTTCGCCGCGTCTCGATTTTGGTACGGACATTTTCTTTCCTCCTCGCCGACTATGCGCCCATTGAGGGCGCAAGTCTCGATTTCCGAATTATACGCAAAAGCCGGGCGCGAAGCCGAGCGAACCGTACGCGTAGTTGATGTTGACTGTGCCGCCGGTGTGCACACGCATGAAACCGTTGGAGGAGCTCGCATGCGGGGAACGGAGCCACCAATAAGCGGCGGTACTCGTCGCGCTGTGCTTGTACTTGATTTTGCTATTCCCTGCGGAATAATAGGCATACTGCGCTTGTTTGTTCTTCTCGTTCGTGTTTCCGTAGGAAATGCTGCCGAAAACCTCGTACTCCGAGAGGAGGAAAAAGTAATCCGTTGTCGCCGTGACGTAGCTCGCCGTCGAGCCGCCGCCGTTTGCCGTATTGTCCGTGTACTTGGTAACGGACTTGAGGACGGCACGGAGCGCCGCCGGAATGACTGCGATAATCGTCCCGGAGTAGCTCGAGAGGCTCGTCCCGCAAATCGCGGTACGCATTTGCGAGCTCGCCCAGCCGCCGGAGTTTGTGTTCGATGCGTTCATAACGAAATAGCCAGCGCCCGGGGCCGACCATCCGCTATCGGGGCCATATTGACTATCGCAGAAACAAACGTCCGTACCGCCGGAGAGGGCGGTCTTTGCAAGTTGGAAATGGATACGGTTTGCGCCCTCAACGCTTGCGTTATGGTTAAACCCAATAATGAAAGCGTAGGTCGTGACATTCGAGAGCGAGAGCTTTCCGACCGTGCCGTTAAGCGTTACGGCCTTGCGGTCGCCGATGCTCCAATAGTTCGCGCCCT
>ERZ808278.378-NODE-378-length-31500-cov-6.202194_pt1 | contig 31500 bp, 17 predicted proteins | sample MGYA00521239_ERZ808278 | MGnify/ENA primary metagenome ERZ808278 (study PRJEB31516, sample SAMN03275600) | gut metagenome | biome: mammalia-associated habitat; material: feces | host: Papio cynocephalus | place: Kenya | collected 2012-07-17 ... | reverse complement strand
AGAAGCGACATCTTGTCTCGGAGGTTCAGCGACATGGAGACAGACGAGGAAGAAGATGACGACAAGGAGACTCTGTTTATAAAAAACACTCCTTGCGGGAACCAAAGGATCGGATATTGCTCCCATTCACCGGTGTCGTTCTTCACGCCGAGCTCGACAAAGATTTTTTTATTGAGGGAGAAATCCATGTCAAGAGAAGTCGCATCATACTCCCCACCGTCAAGATTCACGGTGAGGGACATCGTTCTCCGAACAGAAGACGACCCGTCTTTTGTCAAAGACCCACTAGTGACAATCCCCTGGACTTCTTTTAAGGGGCGCTCCTCCCAGCTGAGCAACGTCATTTTGACATACTGCCGTTGATTCAAGGAGGAGTCTATTTTGTAAAGAAAATCATTCTGCTTCCTCTGGCCCTCAAGAGTGCCGGAAGTCTGGAGATACTCATAGACTCGCCTCACGGAGCGCCCCTCCTCTCGACATTAAACAGTCGTTGTCTTCTTTAGGATAGTACCGATATAATTGAAGTTACCAGATACCGGCACACTTATAATCCCAACATCTGGATTCGTATTAAAAATGTCGAATCCCTTCTCGTCTTTGACGGTTAGAGGAACTGGAGTAAATGTATACCACTTCTTGTCAAGAGAATAGTATCTCATCTTCTGATCCTCGGCACTGACAAGATATACATGCCCAGGCTTGTTGGAAGAACCTTGGTCGGCAAGGATGAACTCCTCCGGAGGCAACTTGTAGCCTCTTGGCGGGTTCTTCTTGCGAAACACTTTTACCCCTTTAAAATATAAATCTTCACAGGGAAAGCCTTCTGCTATATGGAAGATGCCAGACTCGCCAACCGTAAACTCGGTGTAGGTGAAGTCGTCCTCAAACTCAAGAGCGAGCACAGCCCTCGGTGTGACTTCAAGGCTGAGGCCCTTCCAATAGTCCATTCTATAGTTTGTCTTAGTGGCATCCCCCGCATTTTTTCCAGAGTATTTATACCTGTTATAGACTCTGTCGCCAAGTCTTTCCCCGGGATTGAATATGCCGTGCACTTGGCCAAGTACCGTCTTGTAAGAAGACATCCCGATAGTGGAGGTATCTTTTGTGCTCTCGATTGTCTCGTCATATGTCACAACATACTCAAGAGTGACCTCATCTGAGTCTTCAGCATTTTTACTGAGATTGGCATCGGGAAAAGACAACGACTCGACGTTTATGCTCGACGGCACTTGGTAATAACCGCCTATATTGACAAAGATGTCTTGTCCATTCAATGTGATCCGATACCCTGACAGCAGAGCCTCGCCGACAGGCGACTTTTTGACCTTACCATCTTTGTCAAAATGACTATCGGGAGGAATAAGCTGACCATTGTTCGAGTTATAGGTGTGAGGAATCAGCTTGTGAGTCTCAGGATCAACGTAATATATATGAGGCCTATTGTGAAAGAAGATCTTTACATCCCTTAGCCTCATTGAACCTGCTTTATATTTATGTCCTGCCATGACGCCTTTGCCAAGATGCTTTAATGTCCGACTTACGATTATTTCAGAGACATTCTTCGTCAAATCGTATTTATTCTCTTCATTCTTCATAGAGGCGTCGTATAGCTGACCAAGTTTGCTGGTCGTCACAGTAGGAATGTCACCCGGATTGACGGTGGAGGCATACTCCTCTTTTGCCTGGTCTTCGCCGGTATCGTGGATTCCCATCGACACAAGAGAGTCGACAGACATGCCTTCTTCTACTTGATACGCCGTCGCAGTAAACGAATAGAGCCTTCTGCCGAGAGTCGTATTCGGGGTCAGAGATATGTCTGTCAACATGACGCAAAGATTGCCCTCGGTCATGGTTCGCATAAGCTTTGGCTCGCCGTCGTTCAGCCACTTAATAAGCTCTTCCCTGAATCCTCGCTCCCAGAAGAAGTCGTAGTTGTCTCTGATATCGTTTTGATAGTTATATTTGAACATATCAGATGTGGCTTCCCCGTATAGGTCTTTCTTTTTAAAGAATCTGCTATTGGGATCCTCTTGCGAAGAGATGAGGCCCGTGATTGAGAACTGTTTATAGTTCATATTTGCGTTCTCTACGAACTTCGGGTATTTTCCCCCGAGAGTATCGACTTTGGTCCTGTTGACGACGGGTTTATAAGAAGATATCTTAAAGTCATACCTTACACACATCTGCCGTCCGAGACGATAGAACATAGCATCGAAAAAATCTGACATGATTTTTGCGGACTTGTATGCTTTTGTGTATTGCTTATCTTGAGGACTTATCAACTGAACGGAATATCTGTAAAAAATCCCACTGCACACCGTCATGTCGTCGTAAGTGTAGTCTACCGTGGAGTTGACGAACTTAACATTGACAGTCTCCCAAGAGACGTAAGAGTCTTCGGCAGACGCACGCTTTATGTATAGATATCCCTTTACAGGAATTGTGTTTACGACTTTTACCCGAATGGCCCCGTCATCCGTCTCTGACGTGACGGTTATATCCGGATGAAAATCATCGTTGCGCGCGTAAGTCTCGACGCTGAACGGCATCTCTTCTTCACCCGTGCTCCAAGAATATTGGTTGACGGAGGTGAAGTTGACGACGATGTGAAAACTCTCCCCAGCCACGCTAGGATATCCCTGGACGTCGAGAAGATAGTTTATTGACTTGCCATCTGCGCAATAAAAAACCGGAGTCTTAGTCATAAGCTCTCCGGTCGTGTCAGAGTATACGTTTATCTGATAAGACTCAAGTTGCTCCGTCGAGTCCTCATAATCGTTGCCGTTCTCTTGGTTCTTCACCTGGAACCATACGTTGCCCGTGATTGGAATAGTCCCCTTGTTGAAAGAAGGAGCGTCTCCATCGGTCTCAGATTTATCTCCCCATCCGTTGAAGCTCCAGGCTGGCGTGCCTATAGGGCGAATCAAACATACTGTGGACCACTCAGAGAACATAAGGAGATTCTCAGTAAGGTATCCGTCCGTTGCAGGACCGTCTGAGTCGAGCTTGACCGATTTGTCAAACCTGAGCTGTACTTTGTAGTACGTCCCCGGAGTGAAACCATCCTCAAGCTTCATTTTCGCAGAGACGATACCCTCATGAGCAATTGTAGTGATATAAAGATGATACTGTCCTGTGACGACATCTTTCTTTATATCTTTAAATGGGATATAATAAATTCCGGTAGGAGCCTCAAGGGCGTTCATGTTCGACGACATATTGACGCACGTCACATGAACGCCCTTGATGTCTTGAATGGAATTGTATTGAGAGATTGTAAAGGCAACGTCGGCGACGCCGTCTATCGTTAACTTGGTGTCATCGTCCGTTCTTGACACCTGTTGCACAGGGAAAGCAGGCATGAATGTCCCAGACCCGCCTATCTGCGGAGGGTACATGGTATTGATAACCGTAGCCATATTCTAGGACACTCTCCTTTTTCTCCGTCTATCTACGAGAGGTAACTCGCCTGGCTATCGCTCGTGTCGATATAAACTCCTTGCTTCGCATACTCTGACAAATATGCAAGCTTCTGATCCAAAGTGTAATATGCACCATTCTCCAAATCACAAAGCACGTTGTCTCCCTTGATAACGAAAGGAGTAACAGACACATTGCCTTTTGTGTCTAGCACTTTGTTTATGGAAGAAATTCCATTTTTTGTAGCCATTTATTCCTCCTGTGACTTATTTTCTGGAGGAGTCTGCTGTTGCTTCTTGTACTCCTCAACAGCCTTTTGATACTCTTCTTGCTCTTTGACATTTAGATTATAAACAGCCTCTAGCAGGAGGTTCTTGACCATATAGACAGGCACTCGGTTTACTTCGACAAGATCAAAGATTAAGTGGTTAATTGCTTGCTTCGCCTCGAAGTTTACGAGTATATTCTTTTCCATATTTTTCCCTCTATTTCTTATTTAAAGAAACACCAGTAACGAATGTGATTGATTTGTCCACTGTTGTATATATTCTGTGTTCTTTGTTGTCGGTTCCTTTAACGGTAACATAGTTATCACTGGCTCTATAACAAAGTTTCTCTGTCGCTGTACTCACAGACAGCGTATAGCCAAAATTGCTTAGAGTTTTATTAATTGCATTAATGCTATTTTGTAAACCTGGAATTTTTTCTATTTCTGTTCTTAAAGAATTTTCTCCGTTGTAACCAATAAATCCATCTCCGTCAGTTACTCCGACTCCGCTGTTATAGAACTTTTGAATCCATGTGAACCAGTCTTTGCCCATGGTCTTCGGCTCATTGTCGGAATCATCTCCCCTCAAACTGATAGAGGTGGTGCCAAGTCCGCCGTCTTGTAACAGAAGAGCATACCCTAAATTGGTTGTCCCTCTTGTAATCCCGTAAAAATTGCCATTCTCCGTTGTGTTCTCAATTGTTGCAGAATATTTGCGAATAGCCAAGCCTTGTGTGGCATTTTCAAAATAGATTCCGCCATAGTCGTTATCATGTGTCAAGACGAGGCTGTGGTTAAGAGTGGTTCCGGCAAGTATCTTTAAGTTGCCTATATGGTCGTAGAGATTGAAAGAAACATTTCGCTGCGAGTGAAGAACGAAGGTGTCGTCGTCCATAAGTATAGAATTGCGCTTGGCTTCATTTTCTTTTCCGTCTTCAGTCAATCCTGTCGTATAAACAAAAAATGAGTTTCCGGCATGTCCTGTGATGGAGCTATCGGCGCTAAGAGCCATAGAACCATTCGTAGTCAAGGAGATATTCGAGCTCAGCGAAAGCTTGCTACCTTTGTTATCCCCGTTTATTCTTCTTAACAAAACCTCCCCGTTATTATCTTTATTAGCGGAAAGAATGTCCCCGTAAGTCCCGATAGAGAGATTGAAACTACTGTCTTTCAAAGCTACTTCCCCATTCGAGACTTTCAGTGTTCCTGAAGAAGAATCAATTTTTAAAAGTTTACTGCTGTCTCTTTGTAAGACTGCATATCCATTGCTTCCCTCAAACAAAGCAAGTTTCGCATTTGAACCAGATTCAAGAACGACATTATCCGCCTCGCTACTTAAACTAAGCTGGAGACATTGCTTGTCTCCGTTGGCAAGTTTCGTAGTCCTATTCTGCCCATCGGCAAGCTTAACGTCAAGTCCATAGAAACTGTTTTCCCCGTCTTGTTTTTTCAAAGCAAGATAAGATCCCTTCTTTGTTCCTTGGTTCATATGTAAAAAAGTATCGTTTTCTGAGCCGTAAAAATCTTCAGTTTGAGTTAAAATAAGTTTATGAGGAGTCTTTCTTGCCGTTGCTCCATCTGCGCTTTTACTCGCCGTTGTGACATAAGATTCAAAACTCTTCGCGTTAATACGGAATCCTTTGGCGTATTCATTCTCTGTACTCGTTCCAGTCGTGAGATAGGTATAATTTTCATAATCTTCGCAACTGGTGTTTGTTGGCTCGAACAGCTTGACAATAGTCGCTCTGTCGTAAGAGAAATTCACGCCTATATAGTTTGGATATTGATCATCTCCGCTACGACTCCAATTTGATGCCTTTAAACCAAACGCTCCGATGCGGTTAATCGTCATCGTCGTATTTTCTTGCTTGACAGAATTGGTGTAGAAACTACCATTCTCGTCGATGCCTACGAGAGGCGAGCGTCTACTATTCTGATGTTGGTAAATGGTAAAAATACTTGTTTTATTAGGGTCTATCTCAACCTCAAGACTGTCGTTCTCGTTCAAAAGGCACAAACCGTTGTCCCAGTCAATGTCGCTGTTAGAGCGAGTAAGAGGATGGCTTTTTGCAGAGAAATAAGGGGGGGTCGAACTTAAAAGAATACCTTGTTCAGATTCGGGAATCCCAAGTTTCGCTCCGATAACCTTGTAATCGTTATATGGCTCCCCTAAATCTCTATCGTACTCAAGATAGTTGAAATAATCGTCAGAATAGGTAACAGTCACGTCTGTAGTCCCGTTAGATTTTGTTGTGGCTGTTGTTTTTGTAATATAATTCTCTTCTTGAGGCCAATAACGGACGGTCTTGCCGTTTTCTTCTTTTTCTACCGGAGCCGTCGTCCAATCAAGCCTTCTTTTATTGTTCCCCTCTCCAATTTCAATTAAACGAGATGCCCCGTATAGCGTATTAGAGGCCAATGTCCAATTGGCTATTGTAGATTTTCCACCGGGAGTAAGAACAATTCGTCCTTCATAATTTCCATTATTTTTGTCTGCTTTGTCTTCAGGAAGACCAAATTCTGCGTTGCCTGTTTTTGCATCTAAAAATATAGACTGTTTTCCTGCGTGGTATCCAAACACGCCAACGTCATTCTTCTCTGTTACTCGACCTTCTTCGTCCTCTGTAGATTCAAACCTGGAGCCCATTACCACCCCGGTAAAAGAATTGTCGTCATTCTTGATCCCCGCTCCTATTTGCGGGGCAAGAATATAGCTCCTGTTTCCCTCGTTGCTTTCTATCTCAATAGAATTGCCGTCCCATTTGTTCAAAGACGCAAGGCCATATCTGTTGAGAGACATATAAACAGGAATCCAGACATCACAGATAGCAGTGCCATCTTTCTCTACAACGACATATATTCCGTTGTTTTGATATGCACCGCTGTAATTTTCTGACGGGGTGATTGCATAACGTCTAAGAACGGGTTTGATACCATCTTGTCCTGAAATTTCCTCGCATTTCACAAGAGACGAGGTCGAAGAATTATACATTGTGCCGTCATTGCCGACAATCGGACCCTCGAGTTGCCCGCCGTAAGTAAAGGCCTTAACAGTGAAGCCATCAAGGTCTTTATCTTTAATCCTCGTAAAAGAAACTTTGTTAGTTTTAAGATTGTCACAATAAAATACTCCGTCAACCTTAAAACCTCTATCAGTGTCGTACTGGGGGTATTTACCGTCTGCGTTATAGAGCACTTGTTGCAAAGTATAGGTTTTGTTCAAGGAAATCGTGTACCCCGCATTGTCGTCACCCATATAAGACCTGACGACAGGCATCGGATAAAATCCGTAGACCGTATCCCATGTCTTATCTTCGCCGTCATCTGTTTTCTCTATGTTGACCTTTGAAGCGACACGAATTACCTGGCCTCGAAACGCCTTCTTCTTTGGCTCAAAATCCCATCCAAGAGTGCCTGCACTACTGAGAGTAAACGGGTATGTGTCGTTAAAGCTACCACTCTTGACAAGATTCCATGTGTATTCTTCTGCCGTCGCTTTCGTACCACGCTGGTAAAGCTCTGCTGTCAACGTGGCTTTTCCAGAGAATAAGAAAGACTCTGTCGTGCTATCTTCTAGTGCTCCGACATAATGTTTCATATACATAGCTGGAAGACAATTTTGCTCATAGAAAGCGTCGTGATAGGTATATTCTACCGTCTCCGCTACATTACCTTCGTCATCTTTTACGTCATATTTTACGCTTGTTGTCTTTGACGGTATCTCGACGAGACTCGGAAGAGGAAAGAATTTGTCATCCTTCGGCACAATCTTGACAACATAATCCGTGCCGTTCGTGCCGTTGTCGCCTATCTTGGCAAACAGGAAATCCGTGTCTTTCCTAAACTCCTCACCTTGATAAGTCACAATAGCGGTAATCTGTCTATTGGTGTAAGAATATCTCCATCTATCTTGAATCTTGAAAGTCAAGACTTGGGAGTTCGACACCATCTCTCCCGTATCGGCAGAGGAGTTCTTGTCGTTAAGCTCATCTTCACCTACGACGAAGAATGTGTCGCTGGTTGGAATCGCCCACTGGATTACGTATTCTGTAGATGGAACCTCTAGCCCGTTTGGCTCAAAAAAATGACAAGTAAGAGGTAGAATCTCTTGATAGTCTTGCCCCATATACTGGGCATCGCACGGAGACACGCCAGTTTCAGAATACTGGAACGATTGACTGCCGTTCTCAATTACGATATGATATTTTGCGACCTCGACAGATTTAGAATTCGTCAGTCGGATGGACGCCGTTCCGACGCAATAGCGGTCGTCTTCTTCGGCATCATACTCATAGACTGTACAATAGACTGTCGCGACAGATGAGACGGCACTTATCGGCAACGTTAAAAAATTATGTGCCTTGTTGTCGCCCTTGCCGTACTTGACTCCCTCGGCAAGCGCCCTGTCGTTTTGGGCAGAAGTTAACTCGCTTATGCTGACAGTCCCCTCTGCAAGCCTTGCTCTGACCGCGTCAAGGGTAGCCTGAGCCTCTTCCTCAGACAAAATCTTTCTGGAAGTGCCGTCATCCTCGGCAATGGACCACACAAAAGAGTAGTTCTTCAACGCCTCGCTGTCTGATATTCCATTAACAGAGCATGTAAGCATAGGTGCACCGATATCGAACGCAAAATTCTCACCGAGATCCGAGGTTATCTTTATGTCCCTAGAGGCATCCATATTGTATACGACGAACTCTTGTACAAGTATAACGCTTGCGTCGTTGTCCCCAGTATATATCGCCGAGCACTTATACCTGTTCTCGTAAGCTCGGTTCTCGTTCTTCCGAGTCACAAACTGACAAGTGTCACCGGCGTCCGGCAGATACTTCCATCCACTTCCGAGATATCCATGGAAAGACGAGGACAAGCTTGTGACAGATTTGTCCTCCGACCCCCAGACGAATTTCATGCGAGAATCGTTTGATAAAGACAGGCTTTTCTTCCTGAAATCTGCTTTTGTAGAGACAATCGAAAGCTTGTCTTCTTTCTTCTGCTCATCTGTCATATTGTCGCTATCTGTCTTTAAGAACACAAGAGAGGCAGGATTGAGCCTAAGAGAATAGTCACCCTGCACAGAAGTTATCTTTGATAAAGCGTACATCTGAATGTTCTTCACCCAGATGTCATAGGTATCATCTCTAGGATCTGTCGGGGTAAAGTTTTGACTGTATATGATTACGCTGTCTATTCCCTCGAAGTTGTCAGCGTCAAAGTCAAAAATAGCATATTGCTCTGTGTAGCTAGGATAATTGAATGGCTGTCCCGTGAACGCCGAAGAAGAACTTTCAAGAGTAAAAAGCTGATGCTTCTTCTTATAGACGGCTTGAACATCTTTGTCCAGATGAGTCAACGGCACATCGTTGTCATTCTCATCTTTCTTCGTCGTCTCGACAACCGTTGTGCCGTCTTCCAGCTTCTTCTCTCTATAGTAATGGTCGACTTGCTGAGTCTTGAACGTTGCCAATATCTTAACGCCATACTCGCCCCCGCAAGTTGGAATCCTGTGCTTCAGACTTAAATCTGTTCGAAACTCTGCCTTGAGCATAATCTTCTGAGAGCCTTTAACAGAAGGGCTGAATTTCTCGTTATAGGCATAATAGTTTTTGTAATCATCGTAGGAGCTGTTGCTCTCTTCTCTGAACTCGTCAGAAGCGTACATGGCCTGCGAGTCTTTGACGTGCCAAGACCTGAGTCCGAAAGGTGTGAGATTTTGTTTGAACGCACTCTCTCCAGAATAAGTATAGTCGTTCATGACAGACGAGATGAAGTTTGATTCAGAGTTTGCTTTATCGGCGGACGCAGTACCAAGAATCAGTTTGTCGTTTGACAGATCATTTTGCGGTACAAGCACATATACTTGTTGGCCGTTTTTGTAGACAGTATCTCCTTGAGCCTTCGCGACAAGGTTCTTGTTGTCCTGATAATTGATGTAGTATGTATTCTGGAGAACGTCTTTTCTCTTGACAATGATTGCAACGATTGTCTTGTCAAGGGTAAGCTTACTCATCTTTTCATCTGCAAGATAATCTATCGCATCTAAGATGGCATCCTGCAGAGACTTTTGAGCGACCCCCTTTGTGGTTGTTGCCATGAATATTCTCCTTTTATCTCAAAGATATTAGACTACCTTTATTCGACCATAAAAACAAGGGGCGGTACAGGTTTGACCTGTACTGCCCCTTTTATTATACCCTGTATCTAAGCTCTTCTATGTGCATAATGAAGCACCTGGTTATTGAGGCCAAGAATGGCTTCTCTAATCTCGTCTGCGGATGTAGCATTCGGGAACTCAGCGGTGATGCTGACATTTTGATCCACAGTACCGTTTTGAGATTCTATAGACTTTCCAATGGAAGAAATCGATCCGACGGCCTCGGCAAGAGACACACCCTTCATCGCCTCTGTCATAGCTCTGACAGATTGAACTGCTTTGAGGATGTTTTCTGTGTCGCTCGCATTAAGAACCATCTCCTTCGAGTGCAGGAGCGCAAGTTTACCGGACCCATCAGACCAATCACCTGTGTAACCACCGGTGTCATAGCCGATTAGATTATAGGAAGAGAAACGATTCGCGCTTGGGTCGTAGTGGAGTTTAGAGTCGTCGTAAAAGTATCTGTTGATATAATCTTGAACCTTTTGAGCAAATTCGGCTCCATAGGCTTGAGTCAGCTTGGTGCTACGAACAGGATTGTTGCCCCACCCGCTATCCCATCCGTAGTTGTAAATGGCTTGTGCGATACCAGCAATCAAATCGCTCTCAGAATAGCCGGAATTGTTAAACCCATTGCCTTGGTTCCCGCCGGAGTCGCCATTTCCCCCGTTAGAACTGCCACTCTCGTTTGTGGTTGTACTAGTAATACCACTCGCCTCGTTAGCACCTTGCTGGACTTGCCGTAAAAGACTGTCTCTCTCTTCTTTGAGACTTTCAATAGTCTTCAATAGCTCACTGTTCTCGTTCGCGATTTTGTCATACTGCTCTTGATACTGAGCGAGTGCGTTTGCGTATCCTGCAATTTGCTCCATATTCCTTTTAAGACCTTCTGTGAACGAGTCAAAACTACTTGTTAAATCGTCGACAGCGTCCCCCACCGCTCCCAGGTTGCTCGTTATGTCGTCAAGGTTCTCTCCAGAATTAGCGGAAGCTTGTTGAATGCTTTTATCGTATTCTTCAAAAGACTCTTGCATTTTGTTTGTCAAATCAGTAGTAGCCTGATCAAACTTGTCTGTGTTTTTGATAGCATTGGATATGGTCGTGCTCCATCTGTCATCCACAGTGTCAAACGCGTCAAGAGCCCCGGCTTTCATGTCGTCATAAATCGTTTGGAGATTGCCTTTGTTCTCATCGTTTAAGCTATCAACCATATCATAGAAACTATTAACAATGTCCATATTTGAAGTCGACAACTGCTCGCCGGTCATCTCAAGATATTCTTTGAGATTGTCAATTACCTCTTGAATTCTCTGAGCCCGCTCTTCCGTTGTCAAAGCTGTGTCAGTCCAGATGTCTAAGATAGTTTGTTTTGCTTGTTGAATAGCAGAGAAAGAATCTTCCTGAGTTTGTTTCATCTGGTCTTTGGCAAGATTGTAGGCGTTATTCTTAGCGTCAAGGAGCGAGTCTTCAGCGTCCTTCACGTTGCCTTCGTCGGCAGTGTAGACGTAGTTATAGTTACCCTGAGAATCACGACGGAGCTTCATCTGACTCTTGTTTGCTTGCGCCTCCTCAAGAGCAATTTGCTGTTTGAGGATCTCTAGCTGGGCTTGAGCATAAGACACATCATAAGCGCTCAGATTGGTCTTCTCGCGTAGGTAGGTCAACTGCTGGTTCATTTGGTCGGAAATCTTCTTCTGAACGTCGAGGCTTACAGCTCCATCCAAGAGATCGTTGTATTGAGACTGAAGCTTTTGAATGTTATAGGCTTTGTTTACTGCGTCAAGATAGTAATCCTGATTGCGATTCGCCATCTCCCACTGCGTCTGCACCCAGTCCATATCCGTTCCGAATATCTGCTGCTCCCACTGAGCAAGATACTTGTTCGCCTGCGACTGAAGCAAGGATTGAGCTGTCTCGATGGAAGTCTGTAAAAGCTCGTTTTGCTTAGTAATAGCTTCAGCAGCTTTTGAATCAGCTTCTTTCCACTCTTTCGACCCTTCTTTGAGAGTTCCTTTGAGGTTGTTCCAGTATTCAGCTTCCGCCTTTGCTTCAGAAAGTTGTGTTTGATTGGCTTTTATCTGAAGCTCGAGAACTTTCTCTTGCTCTTCGTATCCTTTGATTGAGTCACCATGAATCATTTGAGACAAAGACATGTAATGATCGAGCTGATCATTGACTCTCGACCACAAATCGCTACGCTCTTCAATCTTATCTGCAACATCATCAATACAGTCAATGATGTCGTCGCGCAAGCTGTCTATCTCTTCGCGTAAACCAGTAACGGCATTCACAGCTTGCTCGTAGACAGTTTGAGAAGCTTCGAGCAAAGCTTCCTGGTCTTCGCCAAACAAATCGGATTTGCCGGTTTGCTCGTATTGCCTCATGTTCTCGTCCATTATCTTGGCGTTGTTGAAGACGGCGTCCAGATAGCCGGAACCGGTCGTCTCAAGAGTGCCCTTGCCTTGAGCTTTCTTGCCTGCGATGGCACTGTCGAGAAGTTTTTGATATCCAGCTTTTTCTTGCTCCGTCTTTGCTTTATCTCTTAACTCTGTATACCGTTTTATCATTGTATCGTAGAACTTGTTGGCGGCATCTGTGTCGGCGTCGAGATATCCGGCAATCTTCTTAGAAGAGATTTCAGCCGCGAGGAATGGGTCGTCGTCTTCTGTATTCCATGGACGCAAGGCCTTCTGGAGATCAAGCCACTTGTCGTTCATGTCTTTGAGGCTGTCGGTGGCCTCTACTGCCTTGTTGAAGAGATCGATTATCATATCCTCGATTTTGTCGTGCAAGTCTTGGATATTTTTCTCAGTCTCTTTGATGGTGTTAGAGTTTAACTCGTCGTACTGCTCAATAAGGTCTTTGAACTCATCAAAAGCATCCTGTGCGCTATCAATCTGTTCTTCGAGAGCGTCTTGAGCTTCCTCTGTCGTCGCAGCATTGTACTGAGCAATTAAGTAATTTATGCCATTAAGATATTCCTTAAACTTTTCTTGATAGTTAGAAATGTAGCCCTCGTCATCAAAAGTAATACCATATTTTCCGAGGTCGTTTTTAACTTCATCCCGCTCTTCCTTCTGAAGTTTTAGCTTCTCTTGATAAACCTCTATTTGCTTTTTGATGTTAGCAGTTTCTTCTTTGATGATATCAACGCGATTGAAGCCAACAAGGCGAGCTTCCTCTGTGTTAAGCTGTTCAAGAGCATTGTTAAGTTTGTCGATCTGGGCGTTGACTTTCTCGTAGCGGTCTGCCTCATCCTCTAGCGCATCTTTTGACTTTGGCTCATATTCTGAACCTGAACCTCCACCTGAACCGCCACTTCCTCCGGTCCCATTATACTTGGGCGTATAGCCGTTATTTGACCCACTTCCCTTATACGGACTATAGTCACTAAGAGTCGCAGAATCAAATAGCTGACCAACTCCGTTCCCAAGATACCAGGCTCCTGTTTGAGAATCTGTTGCTTTTGTTCCGACATAATGTCCGCTAGCATCTTTATATACGGCGACAGCAACATCGTCTCCAATGTCGGCAGCCAAATTAATACCTTTAGCCCTTGCATCTTCCGACGACATCACGGAGTCAAACTTATAGCCTCTATTGCCATTCTGGACTTTTGATTGAGAAGATCCACTTTTCCCAGCCGCCCCATTACTTGAGCCCTTGCCAGAAAGGCGAATTTTGAATTTAGGAATCCTAATAGTGCCAACAGAAGTGGTTTTACCATCGCTCGTCTGGGTAATTTCTTTAATATCTTCGCCCTCTTGAACGGTCTCGCTGTTGACCTCTGCATCAATACTGGCGACCTCTGACATAATCCCCTGAATAATCAGAGAGATACCGGTAGCTATGTTGTTAATAGCGCTCTGAGTCTGAGTCATTGTTCCCTGCATGGCGGCACCGGCAACAGCGGAACTGTTCATCATGCCACTTGCGAGAGAGTCGACAGAAGAAAGCATTTCTGCCGCCTGTTGCTGAGTCATGTCAGTGGCAGCCGCAATTTGGGAAGCAGTTGCTGTAAGAGCCAACTCGTCAGTTTTATAAAAATCAACCATCTGTTGAGCAAGACCTTGAATCATTGGGCCAAAAGATTCTTTTAGTCCACCCATTTCATTTACGGCTGATTCAAGAACACTGCCAGTCTCAGAAAAGACCTGCGTCATCTCGTCGAAGTTGTCTGTAATATAGTCACTGAAATCTGCTGCTGCACTTAGTCTGTCAAAACTCTTTTCCATGCTTTCAAGCTCTTTAACAGACTGTTTTGACTCATTATCCATATCTTCTAGCGCGACAGTCCCATGATTTGTAACTTTAACCCACTCGTTACCTGATTTCGTTAATCCAGACTGTGCGGCTTTTAGCTGGATAGAATTCGTCGTAGTCGTCGCAAGAGACTTGGCATACTGTCCGACCGTAATTTTTCCAGCTTGATATTGAGTGTTAAGTTGCTTAATCCCCTGATACATTTCATCAGAGAAAATTTGAGCCATGTTTGCAGCGTCATCGTTATTATCAAAGAACTCTTTAATAGATTGCCCAGCATTTATAGCTTGAGCTGACACACTAGAGAAGAATTCGCTAAATTGGGTAGAAATTTGATCCAAAAACTGAGTTGTTTGAATAGATCCTTCTTCAAGTGCGTGATTTAAACTAAGAATTTGGTCTAAATATCCCGATCCATCTTCGCTTGTATAAGCAGAGTCCAGAGACATGACAGTGACAATATCTTGATTCTGTTGAGAAAGGTCAATAGCATCTCCGGTAAGCTCTTCCATTGCCTTTCCGGCGTCAAGAACTGCTTGCTCGTACTCAAGGACAGCCCGCTCATTAAGCTTCCATCCATCTTCTACCTGATCTAGATATTTAATATAATCAGGATTATCCTTTAAGATGTCATATGCCTCGTCTTGAGTAAAATAAGAGCGACCTTCTTCTGTGTAAATGTTGTCTGCTTGAGTCATCAGCCCTTGAATATTATCTCTTGAATCAAGAGCGTCAGACAAACCTGTAAATTCGTCAAGGGATCCAGACAGCTCGTTAAATGACTTTGTTGCGTCTTCTGCGGAGTCACCTGTTTTATCAATAGCGTCAAGGAAATCAGAAATAATGTCAGAAGCGTCTTGATTTAGATCTATACCAAAACGTGTCAAATCGTCCATGGAGTAGTTGTACTTCTTTAAAGTGTCATAGACAGAATCAACACTCTCGTCAAGCTCGTCTTGATTAACATGCCCTTTACCGTATTTGGTTTCCATGTATCGATTCTGGGCAGCGCGGAGAGAAGAAGTCTCACGTCTCTTTTGATCTTCTTCCTGTTTGTTCTTCTCTGCCTGACCGGTCTCTATGTCGAGAACTTCTTGCTCGATCTCGTCGAGGGTCTTTCCAACGGTACTAATTCCCATGGCATCAAAATCAGCTTTTGTGAGACCGTGCTCAGACAACCATGTTTCAAAACTGTTGACATCGCTCATCGCCATATTAATGGCAGAGTTACCTTGATACCCTTGTCCGGCGTATTCATTAGTCCTCTGATCTAAAAAACCCTGCCACTGAGAAGCTCTCTCTTGAGCTTTCATCTGTTCGGCAATAGCGGCGTTTATTTGATCATCTAATTCCCCATTATATTCTGCATTTATATCAATGTGTACACCGTCTTGAACGGCTTCCTTAAGCCATTCGTTAATCATATCCTTTGACGCGCCAGCTTCAAGAGCAGAGCTTATCCAGTTTTGGACGCCTGTCGCACTAAAATTCCCAGATGCGATGCCGCTAAAAATCGCCTGAGCACCTTCGTCGCCAAGCAAGCTTACAAGATTTTGTCCGTATTCTGTGGCACCTTGTTTTACATCATCCTCTGTGTAATCTTTACCGCTTTTCTTAAGCTCGGCTTCAACGGCGGCCATAATTTTTGGAGTGGCGGTAACAAAAGCAGTTTGAGTTGACTGTGCCGCGTCTGCAAGCTCGTCAAGGTTGGTTACGACATTTTCTATTGCCGCGTCCCAGTCATAAGTCCCAGCTATAATCTCGTCAATGTGAGAATAGGCATCCGCTAAAAGAGAAGTTTCTTGAGCGTCGGTAAGATTATAGTCGCCAGAATTTATCTTCTCATCAATAGTTTGTGCCGCTTCGTCAAAAGCAGCATCCAGTGCCTCTTCTGATCTACCGGTCCAAGCCTGGTTCGCTTTATATTGCTCTCTAGCGCTCTGCTCAAGATTTTGCTGGTAAACGAGAACGTCATACTGAGAATCAAGAGCGTTTGTATTGCCGTTAATTGCATTAATCAAACCGTCTTCTGTTGCAAGAAGTTGTTTGACAAGATCCATGTCTGCACCAGAGGCGCTTTGACTCTTAATATAATCCAAAACATTGTCAAAATTAGCACCAGAAGTTAGGCGGTTTGCATTGCTTTCTAGGAAATCATAAAAGCTATCTTCAGAAAGCCCAGCGAACTTAGAAACGGTTGGAAGCACATAGGTATCGAGATAATTTTCTCCGCTGAGGCCTCGAGAATTATCACCTATATATCGAATTGCCTTTTGACGATTTTCCGCTCTTGTTTGCTGAATTTGTAAATCAGCGGCATTCTTGGAGGCTTTAGACAGATCGTCTGATAACTCTGTAATTTTTTTTTGCGCGTCTTCGTCAAGCGTAATATTGAAAAGGTCGGCTAAATTAGTGAGGATACTTGTAAGATCGCTGGAGCTGTACCCCTCGGCAAGCAGACTTTTGATAGCGTCGCTATTATTAAACAGATCTGTAATGGTATCAAGAGTAATTGTCTCTCCGGAAGCTTGTTTTTGGTACAAATCAACCGCAAGATCATTTTGAGTAGCTTTTAAGGTACTAGAAAGATATCCCCTAAGATTCTCATCCTGAGAAAGCGTCTGAGCCGACCTGAGTGCTTGTCCGTATCGATATTTTGCGCTTGCATCGTGACCCTCTTCGGCATTTGTAACCCCTGCTGTAGCAAGAATATCTTTCTCAGAGAGATTAGAAAACTGTTGAATCTGTGACGCCGCTAAAGCAAAATCTGCATCCGGCTTGACAACTACTTCAAGTTGGTTTTTGTCATTGAGGCCAAAGTTAAGCTCAGAGAGACTCCCTTCTCCTCCAAGCATCCCCTCAACTGTCTTTTTTATTGTTGCAGGAGAATCTGACGAGAGGGAATCTCCGCTTAGATACGCAGATCCATACAGATTCTCATATCCATTAATTCTATCTAAGAGCCCAGTTGTGTCCTTCGCAATGCTCTCAAAAATATTTTGAAGATCTTGCTCTGACGCGTCTAAAGTCTCTGCCGTCGTCGAGAAGTCAATGCTCCCAGAAGCAACTTGATAAAGAAGATTCATCCCCTGTTGGACACTGTCCCAATCAGAGGTGTCTACTCCAAGAGTCTCTAGGTAAGGAGAGACTTCTTTAAAAAAATCTTGATTCTGTCTAAAGTAGTCCTCTGCAGGAGCAACTGAAGCAGAAGATTGTTCTAGACGAGAATTCTTGCTAATTTGATCTGCTAAGAAATTAGTTTTATATTTATCCGCAGCGTCTTTTGAAGCTTGTGCAACGCCAGAGGCTTGAATGACGGAAGCTTCTTTTAGTTTATCAATGGTTTTATCAATATTCTCGTTCCATAAATCTTGTTTCGCGAGAGGGATATCAAGAGTATCTGCATAAGCCTGAATGGAATCTTTTAGCTCATCAGTAAGCTTACCGGTCTCTTTGTAAACCTTGTAATTCTCTTCGACTTTTTTCTGGGCTGTGGCAGTCTGCTCAGCCTTGTCAGATAGTTCCGTATATTTGTCAATTACTTCTTGAGCTTCTTGCTTTTGATTCTCAGCCTCTTGTTCCGCTTTGCCTGATAGATACGCAATGGCAGCAGGAATAACCGTGAGTAAAAGACCGACCCCGTTTGACTTTAAGACTCCTAAAAGTCCCCTCGCTGTGACTGTAAGCCTCTCAGTAGCGGTCGCTGTTGTAGCCGACAGTCCGGCGGCAGTCAATAGTCCGTTATTCCAATTAGCAAACCCAGTTTTTATATTTTTGAAAGAAGTCTTTAGAGAAGCCACCGAGCTAAGTAGCATTGGCAGAGAGAAGAGTAAATTCTCAACGATTTGGCCGATTTTCTCTCCTTGATCCAAATCCGAATCAGCCCAAATTCCCCCTATGGATTTTACCGACTGCATTACAGAATAAAGCTGTGCAAACGACCCTGCCGCCTCAGCCGCTTCAGAGACAATCATTTTGAGATCGAGGCCTTTGCTCAACTCTTTAACGTTTTCCGCCGCTCCTTCGGTAACTTGCTCCATTTCCCGGATGTTGCCGATAAACTGTTTAATTTCCTCTGCTGACTCTGGAAATTTCTTTGTTAAGTTGGACATGGAAGCAATGAGGTTTTGAAGGGCTTTAGAGGTCGCTTCTGTCGCTGCTTGAACGCCAGCTGTAACGTCCCTAGAATTACCTCTCCTGCTCGGTTTTTCAAGATAATCTATATATTGAGACATCTGTCCAAGCGCTTTTCTATACTCCTGAAAAGCGTCGCTTGACATAATTTCGCTGCCTATAGAGCTACCTTCAAATTGTTCTCTTAGGCTTTGAGCTTGCGCTTTGTATGACGCGATAAATTTCCTGCCAGAGGCTTTAGTAATTCTACCATCTTTTGTGTATTGTATTTTATCAGTAGCACTAGCTAGATTGGCTAAAGCCATGCCGGTTCCAGCTTTTAACTCTGTAACTGGCTTTTGCATATCTTGCAAGGCTTTTTGAATAGCCTTTAAGCTGTTTAAAGCTTTGTCAAGATTTTGGACCTGTCCATCTTCTTGTAATTTTAACTCAATAGCATCTCCTGTAGCAGCTTTATAGCCAGCAGCTATCTGAGTAAGAAGCTCTTGAGAAGCTTTCCTTCTCTGTAGCAACTCGTTTTCCGCCTGAGCAAGCTGGGTCACAAACTGCTTAGCTTGAGTCTGCTGAGACGAGTTCATCGTAGAAGTCCTGGAGCCCAATGACACCGCAGCTTGATAGGTCTTGGAGTCCTTAGTAAAGTCCGACGGGTTTACGCCAATTTCTTTAAGAAGCGCGACCCCAGCAGCGTTACTATTCTGAATACTTCTTTTTGAAGCTCTATTTTGATACATATTAAGAGCTTGGTCGCCAATATTCTTGCTAAAAGTTCTTACCCCTGTGCCGACAATTCCAGTTAGCAAACCTTGAGAGCCAACAGAGGAAGAGAAGCTTGTCAGCAAGTTAATTAAATCTGTAACATCCTCAATCAAAGGCTTGATGTCATCAGAATTAAAAATTGAATTGATGAACCCCTCAAAAGCGGATTGCATCGAGTTAAGCTTAGCTTCTAGAGAGTCGAGATAAATCTCTTGCTGTTGATTGATTGTACCAAGAGAATTTTCGGATGCTTCTAACTGTTCATTGTACATCTTGGAGTTCTCAAGGAGCGCCATTAGGTTGTTATACTGATACTTACCAGCAAGTTTAATGGCAAGAGCCTGTTTCTCGCCAGTGTCAAGATTATTCCAGACGCCCATAAGGTCTTCAAGGACGTCACCCATATCCCGAAGGTCGCCAGTAGTAGTCTGAATATTAATGCCGACCGCGTCCAGGGCTTTGCCGATGGTGCCTAGCGACGTTCCGTCTTCGAGAGTCTCTCCTAGCTGGAGGTCGCCTAACCTGGCATAGATTGTCTTCATCGCGTTGCCGACGTTCTCTGGCGCTTGACGTGTGACAGATATAATGGTGGAAAGCTGTGCCACAAGCTGATCTTGACTAACGCCAAGAGCATTTGCAGTAGAAGCTACCTTAGACTCTGCGGTAGCGAGCTCTTCCAGATCAGATGCGCCAACAGCTGCGACTTTAGCAAGCTTGTCGACAGAAGCTTCCATATCGTCAACGGCAATTTGATAACCGTTCATCAGCGAAGTTAACTGTTCAGAAACTTCCGATGTGGCTTGTCCAGTGACGTTTGCAGTTTTAAGAGTTAATTCAGCAAGGTCGTTGGACTCTTTAAGAGTCTTACCTTGCTGAATGTAAATCAAAGAAGCATCGGTATAAGCCGTCGTCGTCTGCCCAAGAGCCTGAGCGGCTTTGTTTGCTGAATCAGCGAACTTGGTCATCTCTTCTGAGCTATAACCGGACACGATACGGATGTCATTAAGGGATTTGTCTAAGTCCTTGACGTACTCAACGGCACGGCCGATACTGTTAGAGGCTGTTTCAAAAATACTTGCCGTCACGCCCCAGCGAAGAGTATTCTGAAAAGTATTGAACATCTTCGCTACAGTCGTGCTCATCTTAGAAACGCGAGTCTCGGTAGAAGCAAGCGAGGCCGCCAGGCTATTGAATGCTTGCTGGCCGACGGTTCCTGCGCTCTTGAATGTAGAAACTAGTTGCTCAGCTGAGATGTTCATCTTCGATAGCTCAGAAGAAAACTGCTTTGTATTGAGATTGCCTGTTGCAAAATTAGTAGAAGAACTGAGAGCTTTCTGAATCTTCAGAATCGTCTCGTAATCCTTCTCAAAAGTGGAGACATAGCTTTTCTTGTCAGAAGAAGGAGAAGAAAGCGACTGCCCAAAAGACTTATAGCCATCTTGTAGTTTAAAAAGCTGTGTTTGAACATCATTAAGTTTCTTACGCAGACTATCTATGCCTTTACTGTCAAGCTTAGTGCTTAAATTGTATTCAACAGTAGTAGAATATTTAGCCATAATTCTCCTTTAATCTCATATAAAAAAAGTCCCTACTTCTTATTCAAAAGTAGGGACTTTTCTCTTTTAGCTTTGCCCGTCAGTTATGCCTTTTGACCACCATTAGACATGCCCCACTTCTCGGCAATATCCATAATGTCCTGATACTGTTCAGAAGTCAGCATCTCTGACATCTGCTTGAGGCTGTTGCGCATAACGTCGTTGCCGACAGACTGGATGCTTGTCATCGCAGCTCTGACAGACTTCGCGTAGCCGGTATAATCTTCAAAAGTGGTATTGCAGGCGTCTACGACGAGCTGGACCTCTACAGGGTGCTCTTCGAGCATCTTTTCAATCTTACCGCTAGCGACGAGCTCCTGCCAAACGACAAGGACGCCATTCTCGTTGAAGGAGTCCTGAATCACGTCCTTCTCTTCTTTGTCGCACAATAGCAGATAGAGATAAGTGTACATGGCACGCTCAAACACATAGCGATTGATGTAGCCGTTGTTCTCTGCCTCTCCGACTGCGAACGACATAAGGTCGTTCATATCCTTTGCCGAGAGCACAGACTTCTTTTCATTCTCTAGATTGATCATTCCTTTTATCTCCTTTTTTCGTTCTTTTATCGCTCTTTTACTGAGGCAATATATTTCTCAATACGGCAGAACTTAATTCAACACGCAATTTTGTATCATGGAATTTTTTTATAATATCTGTAGATACCTGCCTTGATCGAACCGCTGCTATATACTTGTTCTTTGCAGGATTACCTTTGTTCGTATACCAGGGGTTCATTCCGGCATATGTTGACCTCTCAAGACCAGCTTCATTACTGGCGGCTGCGACAGAACCTCTGTCTCTTGCTCCGGTTAAATTTACAGTTGATTTACCTCTGCTATTCATCTCTATAACGGATTGGAGAATATCTTGTATCGAGAATATTTTATTAGACACTGCCATCCAAAAAACGCCTTCTGATTCAACTCCTGCCAATGCTGTAAGTAATAATCCAGACTCTATCATCTTTATCATCTTATTCCAATCGGAGTTGGCCTCTGAACAACTTTCTGGATTAACAGCGGCGAGCTGAACAGCGTCCCTAACCACGCTGGTATCAGTATACCCCAAATCTCTTGTTATAGCCGCAAGCAATGTAGAACCTTCTTGAAGCTTTATCGTATGATTTTGCAGTTGATCTGTAGACTTGCTCCAATCTATAGTTTGCCCTCTTTTAACGGTTATCCCCATCCTGGCCTCTACGGTATCGCCTACCGCATAAAAATAAACGTCTGCTTTCTCTTTCTTCTGCTCAAGTTTGTCTAGAACCTCAGCCTTTTTTGCCATTTCTACAAACCGAGGATCTTCTTTATAGGACATCGAGAACTCAAGGCCTAGACTCTTCAAGTTCCGATTGCTGGATGTTTTAACATCTCCGACAGAGAAGCCAGCTCCAGCCTCCCTTACCAAACGACTTATCTCTTTGGTAGCAATAACCGTGCCTCTGGCACAGGCCGTCTCATAAGCCGCATTTCCGGTATTCTTTATGGTGCTAAGAAACGACGTCTTCGTTCTATTGAATATTTGGTCAGGAGTGATTTTATCTTGAATAGACCCTCTTCTTGAAATACTGAGGCTTTTTCCGGTCATGACTTTTTTGGTTTTTGAATCAAAAGATATAGATTCAAGTGCTGCAAGGTATCCAGCAAGTTTTTTCATCCAATCTTTTAATCCGCTATAAGCTCCACCGCCATCTTTCTTTTTTAGTTTGTAAAAACCCGGAGTTCTATCGCCAAGGATCTCTCTTAAAGCATTTTTTGAATACCTGTCAAGTTTTTTAGAGCCTTTCCCCCCGCCGGAATCTTTTATGTAGTAATCAATTAAAGCGTCTTTATACTTATCAAAAAGATCTTTCTTTTCACCGAGGACAACTGGCATAATCTTATTTTCTAGAATGTCAATAAATTTTTCCATTGACTCAAGAGTGTTGTCGACATTCATTCCTTTTAGTATTGCTTCAGCCTGTTCTATCGACATGTATGTGCCGTCACCATGCCCCGCCTCTATCTCGCTGTTCGCAACATCTAAACCTTGCTGAAAAATGTCTGTTGAAAAAATATCTGACCACATATTTATATTGTCGGCAATGCCGAGGTTTTCTTTTGCCTTTTGCTGTCTTTTCATAAAATCAGTAAGATGCTTTTGATAAATCTCATCAGGAGAACGATTTATTTCAGCTTTAAAGAAAGAGGAGACGTAAGAATCATCATGATATTCATAATGAATGTACCATTGTTGCCCCTCCCCGTACCGGTTTAATAGCTCTCCTCCTATTCGCTCCCACCCCTGGTTCGTTTCTTTATTTTTTGTCATCTTTCTCCTCCTCTCTTACTCAACAAAAAACCCGCCCTACCCTAAGCAGGGCAGAGCGGGTTTTAGAAGGATGGTTTGTCAAGCCAAAATTACTTAAACACGCACTTCGAGAAGTCGAACGTGTAAGTAGAAGTCTTGCTATTTCCAGACACAGTAACCTCGTAGACGGAGTTGTCTGCGTCCACGGGAATAAGCATGGTGGCAGTAGCCTTGTCGCCAGCAGTGACAGTGGCGGCAGAGGTGAGCGTCCTACCAGTCTTAGGAGACGCGAAGGCAATCGTGCCACCAGCGACAGAAGTGCCAGCAGGCGACTGAACGTCAATAGTGACCGGGAAGTAATAGCCGGTCAGCTCAAGAGCGTTCTTCGTCTCATCCTTGGCAGCTTCCTCGCCGAGATAGGTCTTCACGGCCTCCTTGTAGGTATCCCAGTTGGCAACGGGATTCAGTGTGCCGAAGAAGTCGAAGTTACCACGGGCAGACTCGATACGAAGATTGCGGCCAAGCTTGGCAGCCGTGACACCCTTGCCGTCGTCATAAGCGCTGTTCAGCGTAATGGCAACCTCGGGGTCGATAGCGGGGCAAGTGTCATCCTTGACGTTGTCGGTCTGGGGGACGACGTTCTCGTCGCCCATGATTTGGATGGCACAGAACACCTTCTTTGTGCGGTCGAACTTGGTGTAGTCCGGGAAAGCGTCCATCGTGAAAGCGAAGGAACTGGGATCTCCGGAGTTAGCCATCGTGAACGTGAAGTTCGACTGAATCTTGGCGTCTGGGATGACGAACACGGCGGGCATGTCCTTCTTCGTGTACTGATCACGGAAGAGAGTGGAAGCCTCGACATAGAAATCGCCAGCGAAGTTCTCGGCGTCGATGGTAATCTGAGTGGCACCGCTGGAGCGCTGGCAATAGCAGTCAACGCGGAGAGTGTTGCCGATATACTTCTCCGCGCCCTCGAACTTCAGCTCAAGATAGTCTCTCTCTGAAGCGGAGATAGTAAACACGTGGCCGGCGTCAGTGTCACCAGGGACACACTCGCCGACGTAATCCTTGCCGTCCGGGCCCTTCTTGACCGTGCCGTCCTTGTGGTACATCTTGATGCCGTCGACGGCAAGGCTGAGGAAGTAAACGCCGGCACCGGCGTTATCGAGAACTGTGCCGAAAATCTGGCCCTTATTCTCGCTGTAATAGATGTCATGGGCATCCTGGGCAGTATCCCAGTCGATGCGCACGACGCCGTTACCGTCCTCGTCGGCCATGATTGGCAGATCGAACTGAACAGGCTGGTAAATGTAGTTCTTACCGGAATTGTCAGCGTCGATGACGTTCTTCAAACCTGCGCCGGTAAGCATAGCTAGAGACACAGGTGAAATCAAGGCATCTTCTACGCTACTCTGGAAGAGACTCAGGTTTTTCAGCCTGAGACAGACTATATCTTCACCCTCCTGCTACAGAGGGGTTCCCCACTAACCTAAACTAGGTTGCCTTAAAGAACCTAGATAAGGTATTTAGTCGTTGGAGTTTTCAGTTATCGTTTGCCAGAAATCAGATGTTCTTAAGAATTTTTCAAGCTCATCATAAAACTGATACGGAATTACTAAGAGTGGAATCTCGTTGTCGCAACAAAACTTGCACTTCATCTTGTCATGCTTTTGCACGTAAGCAAGATGCTCTTTTGTGTTCCAGCCACCTATTGTATAGTGCTGTTGTCCATTAAGCTCAACAAGTCCTAAAAGCTCATCGAACTCATTAAAAATAGCAAAATCAAAAGGTAAGGGGGCTTTGTCACGACAATCCGGAAATTTATACTCCCTGCGGAAAGCAATATTGTATTTCTTCAGAATCTCTTCAAAGCGTTCTTCGGCAGATGATTTTACGCAGCCACACGAACTGTAATAACCTGTGGCAATCTTCGTTGCTTGTCCAGTAAATTTCTTACCGCAACGGCACGTACAATTGAACCAAAAAGAATTGTTTTTATAAAAACATTCATTGATGGTTAACCAATTAATCTCTGTGCCAACAAGTTTCTCGTATTTAGCTTTTTGATTCTTGAGATAAGTTTCCGCTCGTTTGCATCCACAAGATTGAGTATTTTCAGAAATAAGATTGTATTTATCAACCTTAAGTTCTTTTCCACAATCACATCTGCAGAGAAAATTCCACTCATCACAGCTTTTAAGAACAGTTAAATATCCAAATTTTTTACCTATAGCATTCTCGTACTTCTCTGCTTTTTCAGATTTCGTTCTAGACCTACCGGAGCTAGACTTTGCTAAACAACCGCAACTCTTAATCTTCCCCATATTTAAAGCGCTTGTCTTAGCGCTAAAACCAATGGTTCCGCAGTCGCAATTGCAAAGCCAATACCCCTGGCGACTTTTATCAATTGCAGTCACCGTAAGTTTCCCGAACTTCTGGCCAATCAAACTATTATCACATTGACGACAACAAGCTCTTGATTGTCCTTGAAGCAGAGCTACTCCACGAACATTTCTCATAGTGCCACAGTCACACTTGCAAGTAAAATACTTGATGCGATGCGCGTTCGTATGAGAGTACTTCAATACTGTCCAATGTCCAAATCTCATTCCTGGCTTAATTTCGCTTGGAGTCATCTCGTCTCCTTCTTCCAGCGTTCGATAACTGACTTACCTGCGGATTGTCCAATCCTGATTGATTTTACCATACCCAAGATGATTAGTCAAGGCCATTATCTGCGTCACCACGATAATTTGGTTAATCAGGCTCTAAGGAGTTCCCCGCAATTCAAGGAATTTTCGTTTAACCTATTACTAGATTAGGACCTCTAGCGATTTCGAAAGGTCATTGTGCGTTCCCTATGTGTTGAAGCCGAGTCGCTACTTCGGCCCTCCCGGTTGCGCGTGCATTGCCGGGACTCCACCTTTATCTATACGTGGAGAGCAGACTATATCTTCACCCCGCTCAATGCAGGGGCCTCCCACTTCGAGCGCGCTTGCGCCCTACTCCGACAGACGGATAGTCGTTGAACCTTCTTGATTACTTTTTGAACCTCTTAAAATTATTCTCAGAATGAGTCACTTTCTGAAGATTGCACAGACGGTTATCAGACGGATTATTGTTTATGTGGTCGATAACATATCCATCATAATCATAATCTCCAGTGAAAGTGCTGTAAACAAGACGATGAAGATAATATCTTGGACCGTCCATACCAAGCTTTACCCGACTGTATTTAAGATTATCATCCGTGCGAATAAGCTTGCCGGACTTCGTGTTCACCACCCTGCCCATATTTGAAACTTCGTAAATGGGGGCGTCCCTTACTGGAAGCCATCTCTCCCCGGGGAGATTTTCAATATGGTATCTATGGTTTCTATGAACAACCTTGGCATCCTTTAAATATTCGGCTGTGTTCTGCTTGGAGGTCGTCCACTCTAAATTCTCGACCCTGTTGTCTAGTTTATCACCGTTCTTGTGGTGTACAACCGGAAGATTATCAGGATTTGGAAGGAAATATTCGGCCACGAGTCTATGAGCATAAACCATTCTTCCTTTTTTCCCGGTAAGCTCATTGACAAGTGCAAGACAATATGTCTTGTAGCCAACATTATCAATCTTGCCAGAAACCCATCTGCCTTTATCGACCGAATATTTTCGCCCACTTGGGCCAGGCACTTTAAGGCTCTTTACTCTGCCATCATTGTAGATAAGATAATCCGGATCTTCTTTAAGAGGTCTGTAATCAAGCTTGGCTGCTGATTGTCCAGTCATAATGAATGCTCCTTTTCTCATTGAATTTTACCTAAGGTAATTATGCCCCAAGATTCTTAGAGAAGTCAAACATCTTTCTGCTTCTGGATTTTCCAGCAGTTCAGGAGGTTTTTCTTATAGGCATTGGTTTGCCTATTGGAGAGTTCACGCTTACGCGAGTGTAAACCTTAAAGGGAAGGTTTACCCCAGCCCTCCCATGCCACGAGGCGGGGGTTGCCCTTACCGCCCTGAGCATAAACGGTGGTCGTCGCACCTTCAAGACTCGAAGTCTTGGCTGTAGTGATGTACAGAACCGGCTGGCCCTTCTTAAAGGTCCTGTTGCCGATGCGAACGCCGTCAGTACGAGCCTTGAAAACGACGTCGCAAATTTCGCGAACACCAAAGTTCATAAACACATCCTCCTTTATAAAAAGTATTAGGAATCATCCGATATTGTTTCGTACATGTTGGTCGCCCAGTGCTCTACTTCCTCCATCTTGCTGGTATCCATCATAGGGGTCGTCTTGATCTTCATGTAAAGGTCGTACTCTCCCTTCTTCATATACCGATTGAAAGAGTCATATAGCTGGAACGGCGTGTACCTATATATAGTATTTATGTCAACGGACATACCAATGGAAATGACCGAAACATACAGCCCAAACAGAGACGCCTTCTCTCCACCCGAGGTCTCTTGGCTTTTTCTGCGACGAGCAGCCTCCAGCTTCCTAGCAATCTCCTCGGCTTTCGCGTTTGCCGGGTTAAACTCTTGAGATTCCCCGCGAGACTGTGGAGAAAACAGCTCTTTTACTGTCGTACAGAACTCTTCGCAGTTGAACTGATTGACCATACCCTTCATGGCTTTGTCGTCCCCAACTCTAAAGCAAATCATATTCTTTGTCACTTCAACATTGTAATCAGGAAACACAAGAGCGAGAAACCTGTCAACCACATCTTTCATTTGGTCGTCTGACTGAAGAACGGTCAACAGAATATTGAAGTCCGGCACATTTTCAAGCGCTGGCGTAGCTTCTTTTATTGGAACTACGAACCCCCTGTCACAGCTTACGATTTTGACGGCAAGCAAGAAATCGTCTTCTCCAAACTGGGACACAGCTTTGATGGTCGGCGGAGTTATAAACACACCGCACCCTTTTATCGGCACCTGCCCACCAGAAAGATACAGGCCGATATCCCCTTTATACTGCATCCTCTATCCCCGACTCTTTGCTGATCTTTTCCTTATCGTCGGTAGAGTTCGTCGCTATGTAGGTAAGAAGCACTCCCCCGAGCTCCTCGTTCCAAGAGAACTCGCTTGCTCCGGCAAACTGCAAAACGCCTATACCGCTAAGCCTTGCTTTATTTAGAATGCCGTTCACATATCCAGCCATCTTCCAAGGACGAACGGCATAGTTCTCAAGCTCCCAGTTCTTGAAATTCGAGATGCACATGATTTCAATAGACGTATTGGTAAACTCAGGGTTGACAGACGGAGCCACATCTCTAAAGGTCATAAAGATATAGCTCTTTGACTCCTCAAACTCCTCAAACGGAAAAGTCGGGGTGAAACGAATGTACCCCTCCGCCTTGAGCTTAGACACAGAAATCTGATCTATCATAGTCTGATACTGGTGCTTCCCGTTATCAAGACAGTCAGGTTGATTGACAATCAAAAGGCGCTTGAGATAATCGCTATATGGCTTGCTTTCAACAAACAACTTCCTTACAATAGCCTCTTTGTCGTTCTCCATGGAGAGGAACGACACGTCAAAGTCTTTTGCAAGGCTAGTCGCTTTATAAATCATAGGTTCCCCTCCTTAAAAAGACCTGACAGAGACTTTATGCTCAAAATAACCGTCGTCAGACGTCTGGCATCTAAGAAGAAACTCACAAGTTTTTGACGCGGTTATCTCTACTTTGCAAGAGTTGCCGTTTTGCTCAATCACTTTCGCGTGTCTTGTATCGACCCCGTCAACATAGAAAGTCCCATGCTTCTCTGAGTCTCGAAGTTTATACTCCACTACGTCATACGGATATACGACAGTCGGACCGACAATAGGCGTACAACAGCACTTAATCTGCACCTTTTTAACATACCAAGTATCATGTGTGCCGTATTTGACTGTGAACCCATCGACAGCACCATTATGCACTCTCACCGTGCAGAAACGCCCATCTTCGCTCACGCTCTTGATGCGTACACGGTCATTTCCCTCGACGACCCAGTTGCGGTCCTGGTTGAGATAAGAACCTCTTACCTCATAACCGTACTCTCCATCTTGCTCGACAAGATTAAGCCCCATAACTGGGTCTGCCTCGCAAGCCTGGAGCACGTCAGCCACCTCGCTTACTTTATCCTGGAACGTCTCTTTCAGATTAACTTCGATAATGCCCGGGACAGAGATAGTGTCAAGAGCCTGCACTTCCCACTGCTTTCCAGCAAGCTTGATAACTTTAAAACGATGAAAAAAGTCTACTGTTTTTTCATCGTTTTTCAGATAGATTTCTCCGTCCAAGTTCATGTTCGCAATATTAACAGCGTCTTTGATGAACCAACTTGATGAAGTCGCAGTCGGCCCTTGGAAATAAACCCAATATTGAGTACCGTCTATGTCTATTGTATATCTACACCTGATTATCTCGGTGCGAAGGTACGCCGTCTCTGACAAGAACGGCATGTATACGAGCCAATGAGAACCGTCGTCGAGAACCTCTATTGTGTCTCCCGGATTAAGATGCGCATCCTTCTCGATAGCAAGAATCTTGCGGTCATAGTCGGCTGTCAACTTGTTGTCGTTGATCAACCCGTGCCAGCACTCTTTCTCCGGCGTCACCAGTCGTCTTGAGTGCTGGTCCCCTTTGAGGGCAAGCCTCAGCGTTCTAAGCTTGTCTCGATTAATTCTAGAGATGGTGTCATATCCACCTTGCCACAAAAGTCTATCCCTCATAGTCTTCATCGACACGGAAATCACCCCTCACTTTTCCGGCGAGGGTACAACACTCGAACACTGTTCGACGATAGTCCATGAAGTCCATGCCGAAAGCGTGCTCTTGAAGCCCTCTTAACTTTGAAAGCAACTCGAACAGCCCGGCGCACTCGGGAAGCATGCCCTGCACGCCAGAGAGCTCGAGCACAAGAGAGTCAAGCAATTTCTTCCATGAACCGCCCTCCTCCCGCAACGGGAGCAGTTTGTATATCTGATTGCCGACCCGGTAGAAGAAGTCGTCAAGTGTCGCGTCATCGACCTCGATGGTGCATGCGCGACGCATTGTTCTCATCTCCCATGATCATATCCATGGTCGGCACGACCTCGCCATTCTCGTTTACTCTACGACGACAATAAAGACGCTGGTAATGGAACCCCAAATCCATATAGTGCGTCTTGAGAGAGATAAGGCGTGCCATGTGCGACGCCTGAGAGGTAAAGCTGAAATCGCTACTGCTGTACTTTTGTCGTACAAGCTCTACACTGGCAAGCTGATAGCTCACCCATTCCGCAATCATATACATGCAGATGATGTTCTCTTCCTCGGCGGTAAGCTGTACATTAAAATGACGTTCAGACCAGTTGATATCAAAGATATTCTTGCGAGGAAACTCAAAATTCGGCAACGCCTTCATAAGGATCTCGTCAAGCATTCCCTCTGTGTCCTCTTTCGTCAGCTCCATATACATGTCATCTGTGATGCTTCCGAGAAAAATATCGTACATCTCCTCAAGGGTCGTCAGATGCGACTCCGGGCCTTTTACCTCTGGGACGTCAAAACTTGGGGTGACAAAAGCGTCCATGTCTTACTCCTCGGCCTTTTTGGTCGTCGTTGCCCTACGGGACGTCGAGGCAGTTTTCTTTGCCGGCTGCGTTGCACGGCGCTGACTCTGAGAGGCAGGTTTCTCACTCTTCTCCTCGGTCTTATAAGAATTCTTTACCTCGATCATCTTGGTGATGTTCTGACCGGTTACCTCCTGAATGGCTTTACGACGATTGACATCAGGAATCTCAAGCTCAACAGCTGTGTCGACAAGCATTTCCTTTACCGCATCTGGGGCGAACTCAAGCGCGTCCTGAAGCACCTCGATTGGTTGCGTCGTAAGAGCAGCTTCGACATCCTTCTTCGTCCAGGAATACTCGTGAGTGAACATGTCGTCTGAGATGCCAAGCTCCTGTGCAAGGTCTTTGTTCTCCACTCTGATGTAGTTCTGGAAAATCTGAAGCGTGCCAGGCATATTCGAAGCCTCACGAACTTCGCCAGCTGTAACCGTGATGGAAGAACTCGGGGCGAACCTGCGGAACAGGCCGCTCGGCAACTTGTATCCAGCTGGGGAATCCATCATGTTTGTAAGTTTGACCTTCTCGCTGTCAGGGATAAGCGTGATGTCTGCCATGTGTTTTTCTCCTTTTGTCTCCTTTGAACCGCATAAAAAAAAGAGGGGGCCGAAGCCCCCTCTTTGAGCGATTCGGCATTATGTTGCAGACCAGAATGCCGTCCTGGTCATTAAGGTTTTATACCCAAAAAGTCTATTAACGAACAGCCTTCTTGAGCTCGGTGTTGGTGTAGCAACAAATCGAAGGATTACTAAACACGGCGACGCCGAACTTCTTGTAGGTCTGCATATCGGTCGACCAATCATCGTTGTCGGTGATGGTACGGACTGCGGTCTGACCCTCGAAGACGATCTTGACGGGCTTCTCGTTACCTGCGATAGAGGCAAAGATGTAAGCCTTGGAAGGATCAACGACCTTCTCGGAGTTGGTCTCATCAACCATAGACTGCTCAAGCATAATGACTGTATGGCCCTTGTAGTCGCCGAGCCAGCCGTCACGCCACAGGCGGTTCTTCATATCCTCGGAGATGTACTTGTCCTGAGG
>ERZ808278.377-NODE-377-length-31521-cov-5.323174_pt1 | contig 31521 bp, 19 predicted proteins | sample MGYA00521239_ERZ808278 | MGnify/ENA primary metagenome ERZ808278 (study PRJEB31516, sample SAMN03275600) | gut metagenome | biome: mammalia-associated habitat; material: feces | host: Papio cynocephalus | place: Kenya | collected 2012-07-17 ... | reverse complement strand
TACCTGGGCTTTTGCTCTGTTTTGAAAACCGAAAAAATCGGGGCAAAATCAGAGTGCTGTTCCGTGGGACTTTCACGGGATGATTTTTCAATAATCAAATCTTTTCGATTTGAAAATTGTTGTTTTACAGGCATACTTGTTTTTACGATTTTAATTTTGAAAATACGCACACTGTGCGGGAACGGTCGCTTATGAAATTCAAAAAACGAATATCCTTCTGCGCGATGATCGTGCTTTGCTTTGCACTCGCGCTGATCTTCACCTCCTGTACCGACAGTGAGTCGCTTGCGGGCAGAGGTTATACCGTAGAAGTGATTTATGATTACAACGGCGGTAGTGTGGACGAAGCACAAAAGCGTGTGCTGTACTATAAACCGGATCAACCGTTATTAAAACCCGGCGACAGCATGGAATTCAAGGAACCGGAGATGAACGCGTTCTATACCATCGACGGATGGTATCTTGCGAAAAAAGATGAAAACGGCGCGGTTTTACGCGACGTGGACGGGAAAATTCTGACGGAAGAAACCCCGTTTGATTTTGTACACGCAAGAGCTACGGAAAGCTGCACGTTGGTTGCAAAATGGAAAGAAACGCCGACCATCACCATCAAAGTGGACGGCAGAGCGGATGACATCCGGACTTACACCGAGGGAGACAGCATCCAGCGCTTTACCTATATGGCTGGGCGCAAAGATGAAAACGGAAAGGTGCTGTACACCTTCTATGATTATTATTTGGATGAGGCATGCACGCAAAAGGTCAGTTGGCCGATCGAATTCAAAGATGCGGACGGCAAACCGGAAGCAAGGCATATCACGCTGTATACGAAATGGTTTGAGGGCGATGTGCTGATCGTGCGTTCGCGCAGCGATCTGGCAAAATTCCCAAGTTACCGTGACAAGACCATTTATCTGGACACCGATCTGGATCTGACCGGCATGCGGGACGGGTTCCCGGCTTTGACGGGTTCAACCGGCACCTTCTCCGGCACTTTCCTCGGAAACGGGCATACCATCCGCGGCGGTGCCAACAAAGTCAGGCTGTATAAAGAGTTGCAATCCTATGGATTCTTTGGCAGGATCGCGGCGGGCGCGGTCATTTCGGACGTCAAATTTGCCGATATGACGCTCAGCGCGACCATTGCATGGAATGAAACCTATACGTTCGGGCTTTTGGCAAGCGAAACGGAGAAGGGTGCGCAGATTGATGGCGTGACGTTTGAAAATTGCGAAATTCAGTATGAGATTTTAGGTTCCGCCGATTTAGACAGGGTGTTCTTGCAGTATTCCAAGGGGACGACGCTTTCCGGTATCATCGGAAACGCGGCGGACGACGCAAATTCTTATAACGTGACGGGGAGCGTTTCTGTAAGAGACGGAAACGAAAACCCGTAACAGATAGAAAAAACATGAGTAGGAAAGGAAAAACCATGAAACATTTCAACAAACTGATTGCAGTTCTTTTGCTGATCGGGACGTTGTGCGGCGCGATGTTTTTAATGATCGCCTGCGGCGATGATCCGGTGAATCCGGACAATCCGAACACCCCCGGTGCAAAATACGATCCGGAGCGGGATCCGATCCGTTTTGCCATTGAAGGGCAGGACGGCGTGTTCAACCCGTTCTTCTCCACAACCGCTTATGACAGCGAGATCACCGGTCAGACACAGATCGGGATGCTTGCGGTCAGCGGCAAGGAAGCCAAGATTTCCTATGGAGACAACGAAGCATGCGTGACCAAAGATTTTATCGAGATCCGCTATGACGAAAACGGCAACATCATGACCGGTTCCGGCACACCGGCGTATACCGAATATGTGTTCTTGATTAAGAACGGTATCCGGTTCAGCGACGGAACGCCTTTGACCATCAAGGACGTGCTGTTCAACCTGTATGTGTATCTGGATCCGGTTTATACCGGTAACGCCACGATCTATTCCACGGATATTGTGGGATTGACCGAATACCGCACGCAGGGCGAAGCTGACAACGAGGACGAATTCAACCGCGGCTTTGAAGATATTGCGGAAAAACGGATTCGCGCGATTTACGACTACTGCCAGTATATGATCCGCAAGGATAACCCGACTGCGCCCGGCGGCGCAGGGAATTTGCCGGCGGATACCACGCAGGTGCTTGCAGATATTGCAATCGTCAAAGAACTGTTCCGCAAGGAGCTTTCCACCGACTATCAGACGGCGCTGGAATCCTTGGAGGATTATCAGAAGGAATACACCATCGACAACGTATGGCAGTTGTTCCTGTATTTAGAGGGCGTTGCTTCCGTGGAAGTCAACAAGAACACCGGCGTGCAGATCAAAAACGCAGACGGCAAGTATGTGATTGATTTCAGCCCCTATGTGCAATTTGTAACCAACTATGTGGAAGCCAACTACAAACGGATCCAGGCGGCAACTCCGGGTATGACCGACGCAGACGCAAAAGCTGCGGCAGAAAAAGAGTATGTCACCGATATGGTTTGGCAGCGTTATATCGAATATGACGCAAACACGCTCAACTATTCCGGTATTCAGGGCGTACTGTACGGTTCCGCTTCCTCCTCTGCGATTGCGGAGCGTTTCACCGCGGAAGCCAAGAGCGATTATTTCACCCAGCTCAAACAGAGCGGCAAACTGCCGTATCCGAGCATCAGCGGAATCACGACGGATCGTGTGACTTCCTTCAACGGCAAACAGTTGGACGGCGAATACGACGTTCTGAAGATCAAGATTAAAAAAGTGGATCCGAAAGCAATCTGGAACTTTGCATTCACCGTGGCTCCGATGCACTACTATTCCAATGCCGAAACGATTGCGAAAACCGATTTCGGTGTGGAATACGGTTCCACCGATTTTATGAACAACGTGGTGAAGAACCCCGATAAGCTCGGCGTGCCGGTCGGCGCAGGTCCGTACAAGGCATCCAAGCAGGGCGGACTTGCCGCAGGCGAAACCTATCCGACCAAGGATCGTTTCTGCCAGAACAACGTCATTTACTACGAAAGAAACACCTACTTTAACACCGTCGGAAGCGGACTCTGCAACGCAAAGATCAAGTATCTGCGTTATCAGGTTATCAACTCCGCACAGACCATCGCAACCCTTGGCACGGACGGCATTGACGTGGCGACGCCGAGCGGTACTGCGGAAAATATCGCGGCAATCAACGGCTATGCACATTTGTCTTACAAGGAAGTGGATACCAACGGTTACGGTTATGTAGGGATCAACCCGAAATTCGTTCCGGATATCAATGTCCGCCGCGCCATCATGCACGCGATGAACACCCAGCTTGTGCTGAACTACTATCCGGAAGGCTCCTGCACCCGTATCTTCTGGCCGATGTCCACCACTTCTTGGGCATATCCGAAGGATAACCGTGCGAATCCGTATTATCAGTATCAGACCGCTGATGAAATCCTTGCGTTCTTAAAAAGCTGCGGCTATGAACAGCGCACCGATGAAAAGGGCAACAAGATGCTGGGCAAGAAGAATGACGCCGGCGTATGGGAACAGCTGAAGTACACCTTCACGATCCCCGGCTCCTCCAACGATCACCCGGCAAACCTGATGTTTGAGCAGGCGGCGCAGACTTTGAACAGCATCGGCTTCAATATTTCCGTAAAGACCGATAACTGGGCGCTGAAGAAACTTGCCACCGGCGACCTCGCCGTTTGGGCAGCTGCATGGTCCTCCACCGTAGATCCGGATATGTATCAGGTCTACCATGTGGAATCCAATGCCGCAAGCGTAGAGAACTGGGGTTACAGCGAGATCAAGCGCAACCGCGACAAGTTCTCGTTTGAATACAGCACCATCTATGAGCTCAGCGAAAAGATCGACGCGGCGCGTGAAACGACCGTGGAAAGCGAACGTGCACCGATCTATGCGGAAGCATTGGAACTGGTGATGAAGCTTGCAGTGGAAATGCCGACTTATCAGCGCAAAGATCTGACGGTATTCAATTCTTCCAAAATCGACCGGAACACGTTGACACCCGACAGTGAGCTCGGTCCGAACAACGGCTTGTTCTCCCGCATCTGGGAAATGGACTATGTAAAATAAAAACGCTTCCCGCGAAAAAGAGACTTCGCCCCAAAAGCGGCAAGTCTCTTTTCGGCGGTCAAAGCAGGATGAGGGTTCTTTCATGATTAAATACATCATCAAGCGGCTCGCCATAGCGGTACTCGTACTGTTCGGTGTGTCGATTATCATCTACGCATTGGTTCGCTTCATGCCGACCGACTTCGTGGATCAGAAGTATGCGCCTTTGATCCAATCCGGACAGATGGCGCCGGAACGGCTGGACGAATTAAAAGAACTGTACGGACTTGCCGACCGTTCCTTCGGCGGTATGATCAAAGGTTACGGCAAATGGATGGGCAATCTGCTCAAAGGCGACCTCGGATTGTCGTTCTACTATGAATTGCCCGTGGAGCAGGTTATTTTCGAGAACATGGGAATCTCCTTCGCGCTTGCGTTTGTTTCTCTGATTCTGGAATTTTTAATCGCTGTGCCGCTTGGAATCAAGGCGGCGACGCATCAGTACGGATTTGTAGATTATTCCGCGACGGTACTTGCCATGCTGGGAATCTCTTTGCCGTCGTTCTTCCTCGGCGCAATCTTTATTCGGCTGTTTGCTGTTCAGCTCGGCTGGTTCCCGGTCAATGGCTTGGTCAGTTCGGGACTGGCAAACGATGTGTCCGGTTGGACGATTTTCTGGGACAAAGCGTGGCATCTGGTGTTACCGATGCTGGTGCTGGTGGTACTCAGTATCGGCAGTCTGATGCGGTATACCCGTACCAATACCCTGGAAGTGCTGAACGCGGATTATATCCGCACCGCGCGCGCCAAAGGCGTCAGCGAACATTCCGTGATTTATAAGCACGCATTCCGCAATACCATGATTCCGCTTGTGACCATGCTTGCCGGTACGCTTCCCGGATTGTTCGGCGGCGCGATGATTACCGAGCAGATTTTTGCAATCCCCGGTATCGGGCAAAAAGCATATGTGGCGTTACAGCAGGGAGATATTCCGTTTGTCATGGGCTATAACATGTTCCTTGCCGTATTGACCGTCATCGGAACCTTGCTTTCCGACTTGATGTATGCTGTGGTCGATCCGCGCGTGAAGCTGAACAAATGACCGGAGAGGAGGATTTTTCATTGGATGAACAAAATCAGAATCCGCAGGATGTTGTGGAATTTACCCCGGCGATGACGCCTGATGTGGCGGCGGAAACCGAATCCATTGCGGACAGCGTGAAAACCCTTTCCCCCGGCAGAATGGTGCTGAAACGGTTTTTCCGTTCCAAGCTCTCCATGATCGGTCTGGTGACCTTGATCGTGCTGTTTCTCTTTTCCTTTGTCGGTCCGGAGCTGAAGTTTTTGCCGTTTGTATGGGGCGAAACCGAACTGGACAATTCCCCCGGAAAAACGGTGAAAACCGAAAAAGCGATCGAATATGTGGTGGAAGATCCCGAAACGCACGAAAAGATCAGCTATACCGCGATCTCTGTCTCGGAACAGCAGCTGACCAGTAATATTGAAGCCGCGCCCAGTAAAGATCATTTGCTTGGGACGGACGCGATGACCTATGACGTGTTCTCCCGTCTGATGTATGGCGGCAGAATTTCGCTTACCATCGGATTTGTCGTGGTGCTGTTGGAAACCTTACTCGGCGTGATTCTCGGCGGACTTGCCGGATATTTCGGCAAGTGGGTGGATCAGCTCATCATGCGGATCGTGGATATTTTCTATTGCATTCCGACTTTGCCCCTGATGCTGATTATCAGCTTCATGCTGGACAGTATGGGGGTGGAGGATCACGCCAAGCTGTTCGTCATGATGGCGCTGTTGACTTTGCTCGGATGGGCGGGAACGGCGCGCTTGGTTCGCGGACAGATCTTGTATTTGCGCGAGCAGGAGTACATGATGGCGGCGGAAGCGACCGGACTTCCGGTCTGGCGGAAGATTTTCAAGCATCTTTTGCCGAACGTCATGCCGCAGTTGATCGTGACGATGACCTTGGGACTTGGCGGCATTATCTTGACCGAGGCGACGCTCGGTTATCTCGGACTCGGTTTGCCCTCGCGCTTTGCGACTTGGGGCAATATGATCAACGTGGTATCCGGCGAACACGGTCTGAAATACATTCAGAATTACCCGAATCTTTGGATTGCCCCCGGTATCTGCATCATTCTCGCCGTACTTGCGTTCAACTTTATCGGCGACGGTCTGCGGGATGCTTTCGATCCGAAGTCCAGACGTTGAGGAGGGCATCATGACAGAAAAAAAGCAAACTGACGTACAGACGACCGAAACGGCAGAAAGACAGACTTTGCCGAAGAAGGTGCGGGGGGCATTCTCGCGCCTGCTCGGAAAAAACAAATCGAAAACCAATCAGAATTCTCACTATATCAGCGGAAAGGAATCCCGGCGCATCAGTCGGGAGAACTTCCGGATCATCAAGCAACTGGAAAAGCGCAAACGCCGGAAGAATGTGCCGGAAAGCGTATATCTGACCGAGATGCGCGATCCGCGCAACATCGTGGAATTCGATGATCTGCATACTTATTTCTATACGGATGCCGGTGTAGTCAAAGCGGTGAACGGCGTCAGCTTTGACATTCCGGAGCACTCGATTGTCGGCGTCGTAGGAGAGAGCGGCTGCGGAAAAAGTATTACTTCCATGTCCCTGATGCAGTTGGTACAGGCACCGCAAGGGCAGATTGTCAGCGGCTCCATTCGGTTTCGCTCTACCAAACTGATTCCGGACGGTACAGAGCCGATGACTGTGGTCAAGACGGACGAAAACGGCAATTCCCATGAGGAAGTGCTGTATGATCGGCACGGCAAGGTGCGGAATCGTCCGACCTTCCGGCAGGAAGAACGCGTGGTGGACATTGCGAAAATGCCGGTATCCGAAATGACGCATATCCGCGGCAGGGAGATTTCTATGATCTTCCAGGAGCCGATGACCAGCCTGAATCCGGTGTTCACCATCGGGTATCAGTTAGATGAGGTGACGTTATTGCACGTCCCCGGCGCCACGAAAGAGGACGCGAAAGCGCGGAGTCTGGAAATGTTGAAGCTGGTCGGGATTGCCATGCCGGAGCGCGTGTACGCGTCGTATCCGCATGAGCTTTCCGGCGGTATGCGGCAACGTGTAATGATCGCGATTGCGATTGCCTGCAACCCGAAGCTGATCATTGCGGATGAACCGACGACCGCACTGGATGTTACCATTCAGGCACAGGTGCTGGATTTGCTCCGCGAATTGCGTAAAAAGCTGGACAGCAGTATCATGCTGATTACGCATGACCTGGGTGTCATTGCGGAAATGGCGGATTATGTAGTGGTGATGTATGCGGGCAGAATTGTGGAGAAGGGCACGGTACGGGAGATTTTCAAAAACCCCGCGCATCCGTATACGATCGGATTACACCGCTCCAAACCGGTGGTCAACGCCAAGGTGGATCGCCTGTTCAGCATTCCAGGACAGGTCCCGAACCCGATCAATATGCCGACCACCTGTTATTTCTGTGATCGCTGTGACAAGCGTGTTTGCGCGTGCCATGGAGACTATCCGGAAATGATTCAGCTTTCTCCCACGCATTTTGTGGCATGTCACCTCTATGACAACAAACAGGATCTTACGGAAAAGGAGGGAAACCCGGATGCAGAAGCCAAATGAGCAAGGACAGAAGTCCGAGACTTACACCGGAGAATATCTGCTGGAAGTAGAGCATCTGAAAAAGTATTTCCCTCTGCAAACCGATCTGCTTGGCAGACCGCAGGCGTATTTGCGCGCTGTGGACGATGTGTCCTTCAAAGTCAAGCCCGGCACTACGGTCGGGATCGTCGGCGAAAGCGGTTGCGGAAAAACCACGATGGGGCGTACCATCATGCGTCTGTACAGCGTGACGGGCGGCAAGGTGCTTTTTGAGGGAACGGATCTTGCCACGCTTTCGCAGAAGCAGCTGCGCTTATTGCGCCCGCGGTTGCAGATGATCTTCCAGGATCCGTATTCCTCTCTGTCCCCGCGTATGCCGGTCGGGGAGATTATCGGCGAAGCCGTGAAAGTGCATCATATCGTCCCGCAAAGCCAGTATAAAGAATACATTCTCCACATTATGGAGGAATGCGGATTGCCCGCCCATTATTATGAGCGGTATCCGCATGAATTCTCCGGTGGTCAGCGGCAGAGAATCTGCATTGCGCGTTCGCTTGCTTTGCAACCGCGTTTGATTATCTGCGACGAGCCGGTCAGCGCGCTGGACGTATCCATCCAAGCGCAGATTATCAATCTGTTGCGGGATTTACAGGAAAAACAGTCGCTTGCGTATATTTTCATTTCCCATGATCTGTCCGTGGTCAAGCATATCTCCGATGAGGTGGGGGTAATGTATCTCGGCTCCATGGTGGAATACGCGCCGACCGATGCCATATTCGCATCCCCTCTGCATCCGTATACGCAGGCATTGCTCAGCGCAGTGCCGATTCCGGATCCGGATGTGAAAATGCGGCATAAGGTGCTTGCGGGCGACATCCCGTCTCCCGCAAATCCTCCGTCCGGATGCAAATTCCATACCCGCTGTGAGCATTGTATGGGCATCTGCAAAGAGCAGGCGCCGGAACTCAAAGAAGTCAGCCCCGGACATTTTGTCGCCTGCCATCTCTGTGGCGGCAAAGACAATTAACCGAATCCACTTTCCTTTTGATTTGAGCCGAAGCGAAATCCGATTTTCGCCCGGCTCTTTGTAGGCGCAGACAAACGCCGCGCCTTTTCCCTTTGGCAAACGGGAATATCCCGCTATCAAGCGAAAAAAGAACGGAGCAAAACATGAAGAACCATTCTATTCTGAAAAAGATGCTTGCGGTACTTCTGGTCATCGGCACCTTGCTGTCGCTTCCGGTCGTATCGTATGCGCAGGTTTTGGTCGGCTCGTCGGAAAGCGACGTCAGAAGCGAGCTGTCCAAGCGTTTTGACGACGTGTCGGGGCAGTATGCATTTGCAGACCGAACCGCCGGATTTAATGACAGCGTGAAGAAAAATCCGAAAGATCCGAACACCGCATACTGGATTTTCGTCCATCTGGACGGCAAATCCGTTTCCGAACGGTATAAAGCCAGCGGCAGTATGCTGTCTTTGGGCGATTATGCCCTGTGCAAAGAGGGCATAGACACGGCAGACGCGTTAAAAGAAACCCATATGGCGTTTTTACAGCGTTTGGACGAAGCGGGTATTTCTTATACATATAAGTATTCGTATACCTTGTTCACCAATGCCGTCGGTATTAAAGTGCTGCCTGCGGACGCAAAGAAAATCGAAGCGATGTCCGGTGTGACAAAAGTTTCTTACAGCGAACATTACGCGGAACCGTTGGCAGTGACGGAAAATAACGCGAACGTTTGGGGAACCGGTATCTATAAAACGGACGGAATCGAATATGACGGTTCCAAACTGGTCGTTGCGGTACTGGATACGGGACTTGACCGCAGTCATGCCGCTTTTCTGACCATGCCGAAGGCGTTCGGGATTACCAAAGATCAGGTCGCTTCCCGCATTTTTGACGGAAATACCGGCAAGGGACTTTTGCGCAGTGATAGCACGACGACTATCGACGATGTGTATTATAATGCAAAGATTCCGTTTGCTTATGACTATGCAGACAAGGATCCGGTGGTTTACCCGTCTTACTCCGTACACGGTACGCATGTTGCCGGCATTATTGCGGGCAATCTCGGCGCCGCATCGGGCGAGTTTATCAAAGATTCCGACGGGAATCCGATTTTGGGCAAGAACGGGGAACCGCTGACTTTCCGCAGCGTTGCGCCGGAAGCACAGCTTGTCATCTGCAAAGTGTTCACCGACCGGGAGGACAGTAAGTCGCTGGGCGGTGCGGAAACCATTGACATTCTGGCGGCGCTGGAGGATTGCGTAAAACTCGGCGTAGACGTCATCAACATGAGTCTTGGCTCGTCCGCAGGCTTCTCTGAGGGCGACGATGAACTGACGCGCGAGGTCTATCAGAGCATTCGGGACAACGGCATCAGTCTGGTTGTGGCGGCAAGCAATGATTATTCCTCCGCTTACGGCAGCCGTACCGGTACCAACCTGACCAGTACGCCGGACTCCGCCACTGTCGGTTCTCCGTCTACTTATGAAATGGCGCTGTCCGTTGCCAGCATCAGCGGTCAGAAATCGCAGTATATGATGACTGCCGATAAGGAAGCGGTTGTATTCTTCAACGAAGTTTCCGACGGGAACGGCAACAAAAAAGAATTCGTCAAAGAACTGCTGAAAAAGCTGGGAAAAGGCGAAAAAGAAACTGTGACGTTGCCGTTTGTGGCAGTTCAGCTTTACGGGCAGATCACCGGATATACCGGACTGGACGTCAAAGACAAGATCGTTTTGGTGGAACGCGGCGGCGGTAACATGACCTTTGAGGAAAAGGTGCGGATCGCCAAGATGAAGGGCGCGCTTGCGGTCATCATCTATAACAATGTCAGCGGTAACATCAATATGACCATCGGCGGCGTCAGCGATATTCCGGTTTGCTCCATCACCATGGACGCGTCCAGATCGCTTTTGTCGCGGATCAACGGTCAGCGTGAGGGGGAGATCACGATCTCCGCAGATCTTTTGGGCGGACCGTTTATGTCCGACTTCAGCTCTTGGGGACCGACACCTTCTCTGCGCCTGAAACCGGAGATCACCGCGCACGGCGGCGACATTACTTCCTCTGTTCCCGGCGGCTGGGACACCTTGTCCGGAACCAGTATGGCGGCGCCGAATATGGCGGGCGCGTATACCTTGGTGCTCCAGTATTTGCGTGATCCGTCGAAATTCGCTACGATCTTAAGCAGAAACGATCAGATTGCGCTTGCAAACCGCCTGATTATGAGTACTCCTGTCATTGCGTATGACGAATACGGCACGCCGTATTCTCCGCGTAAGCAGGGGGCGGGACTTGCTACTATCAAAAACGCGATCACCACGCGGGCGTATCTCTATGTAGACGGTACGGACAAGACCAAGATCGAACTTGGCGATGACAAAGACAAGACCGGCGTGTATGATCTGACTTTCCATCTGAAAAATCTCGGCGATACCGCCCGGATGTATGACCTGTCTGTGCTGTTGATGACGGAATCGGTGATTGAGGACAACGCCGGCGTCAAGACCGTTGCGGAACATGCATACATGCTCAACGATATGGCGGAGATCACCTATTTCGTCAACGGTACCGAACTGACAGACGGAAAAGTACGCCTTGGTGCAAACGCCGATGTAAAGATCACGGCAAAGGTACGGTTGCTGGATGAGGCAAGAAAGTATCTGGACGATAACTTCCAAAACGGTATGTATGTGGAAGGGTTCGTTTGCTTGAAAGACAACGATACCACCGAGACGGCAGTGGATCTGTCCGTTCCGTTCCTTGGTTTCTACGGCGACTGGCATGCGGCTCCGATGTTTGACCTTTCCGCTTTTGAGGAAGCGGATGCCAAGCAGGACGACTCGATTCCGGATGATGAGAAGCCGCAGGCGCAGGTATATGCGACTGTTCCGCTTGGCTCCTATTACACCGGCAAATATATCATTCCGCTCGGAACTTATCTGTATAACATTCCGACCTGGATGAATAAGACGATGTATGCCTCCGAGGATAAAGTCTCTGTCTCCATGTATGACGCGACCAATCACCGCACCGCCTATGAATTGTATTCCATTTATACCGGACTTCTGCGCGGGGCGAAGTATATGACGATCAAGATCACCGATACCACGACCGGAGAAGTGATCTACGAGGAAACGCAGACCAATATCCGCAAAGCCTTTTCCGGTGGCTCCACCACTGCCTCCGCGGCAAATGTGTTGTTAGAGCTCTCCCCGCAAAAGCTCGGACTAGCCAACAACCGTAAATACCAGATCGAAATGTTCGGGCAGATGGATCAGGTGCTGGATCACGGGTATCCTGCCGCACGCGCAGAGGATTCGTTCTCCTGCACGTTCTATGTGGATAACGAAGCGCCGGAACTTATCGACTATCGGGTGCGCTTTGATCCTTATAAAGAGGGCAAAGAGACGAAGTATAAGGTTTATCTGGACATGGATGTTTATGATAATCATTATGCACAGTCCGTTGCGCTCTGCTATCTGAACAATGACGAAATGGAGCTGGAGCTTCTGACCGGCGAATGGATTCCGATTGAATCCACCCGCGGCGGGATTACGACAGTTTCCATCGACATCACCGATTATTATGATTCGGACATTGAGATGTATATCCAGGTGGACGACTATGCGCTCAATACCCGCGCGTATCGTCTCTCTGACTGGAAAACGCTTGCGGAAGCGGTCGTTTATCCGGAGAAAGTACAGATTACAAACGGCGACAGCGTAGAGCTTGACATCGGGGAGGTACAGAGCCTTTCCGTGAAAGTTACGCCGGATAATACGGCTTCCACCAACCTTTATTGGACTTCCTCCAATGAAAAGGTTGTCAAGGTCAAAAACGGAGAACTCTATGCGGTGGGCGAAGGCACTGCTACCGTTACGGTCTATGCCGCGCCGAACGCTTCCACCAAAAACAAAGCCACGATCCGCGTCCATGTGACGGATCAGGTGAGTACAAAACAGATCAAGCTGAAATCCTTGAAGCTCGGACTTTTGCGTAATGGCGACGGTGCCATGGTGGATCCGACAGAGTTGATGGATGTGCATCCGAACACTACCTATGTGCTGAATGTCAGCGCGGATCCGTGGTACTTCCCGGGAGAACTGGACATCCGTTTTGAAAGCAGTGCGCCGGATGTGGCAAGCGTAGACGCAAAGACCGGCGTGGTGCAGACTTTGCGTGAGGGGACTGCCTATATCACGGCGACGCAGTATGTCGGCGGCAAAGCCTCCGCGTTTGCCGTTACGGCGAAGCTGAACGTCGGACCGGAATTTGAAGTTTCCAACGGCTATCTGCGCGGATACCACGGACTTGGCGGAAAGGTTACGATCCCCAAGAGCCTGAACGTATATTATATTTACGAAGAAGCATTCAAAAACAACAACAACATCACGGAACTGGAGATTTCCGAGCCGTGTATGGAAATTCAGCAAAGCGCGTTTGACGGCATGACCGCGCTGAAGCGCGTCATTCTGCCGCAGAGCGTGACGTTCGTTGCAAGCGACGCGTTCCGGAACTGTACGGCGCTGGAGCGTGTGGATCTGCATTCCCGCGCGATCACCTTCAACAACCGGTGCTTTGCAGGCTGTACTTCTTTGAAATATGTGCAGAATATCGTTGTGACGGATCCTGCCGTAGACGTGAAAAAAACCAATCTGCTGGATCTTACGGAGTCACAGTTTACACGGGTTTCTCCGAAGATCGGTACGCTTGGGAGCCAAGCGTTCAGAGGTTGTACCGCACTGGAGACGGCGGACATTACCGAACTGCGCGTCAGCGGTGAGAGCGTATTTGAGGGATGCACCGCGCTTCGCAAGGTGATTTTGTCCTCTCATACGGTGTTCGGCGATCAGATGTTCACCGGATGCGGCAATCTGACGACCTTGGAATTTACCGATTGTGACACGATGTATACCGGCGGCGCAAAAATTCCGTTTGACGGATGCAATGTGAAAGAACTGCGCTTCCAGAACGGTGCGGATGGCGTGTATTACCGCCATACTGACGGATGCTATTATACGGACGAAACCCTGCAAACGTTGGTGTTCGCACCGCAGGATCTGAAATCCTATACGGCGCCGGCTTCCCTGCGCACGATTTGCGCGGGCGCCTTTGCCGGAAACGCAAATCTGCGTTCCGTAAATCTCGGCAATGTCACGACCATCGGCGACTATGCGTTTGCCAATGCCACAGGACTGAACTATAAGGATTATGCCCTCGTGATTCCGGCAAGCGTCACTTCTATGGGGAAGGGCGTGTTCTACGGCTGCTATCGGCTGAAAAATGTCCGGGTAGACGCGCAGATCACCGAATTGCCTGCGGATACCTTTGCTTATGCCGCGCTGAATACCATTACGCTCAGCCAGACCATTCAAAGACTTGGCGATCGCGCGTTCTTCTATACGGATTTCGGAGACGACGGCAAAGCGTTGGATCTGCGCGCAACCAATGTCACGGCGCTTGGTGATTATGTCTTTGCTTATACCTACTGTCTGAAAGAAATTCATCTGCCCGCGCTGACGGAAGTCGGTTACGGCACATTCTTCTATGCGCCGGATACTTCCTTTGCGGGGGCGCCGGAGAAATATCCGCTTGCCAAAGTCACATTTGCACCGGGTACCACTGCCATCGGTACTGCCACGTTCTTCAGCTATGGCGGATTCCCGTCCTTGACGGTCATTTCTTTGCCGGACAGCGTGAAAAACAGCGTTACAAAGATCGCGGATGCGACCTTTGCGGGATGCTCTGCCGTGACTACGCTGAATCTCGGCAAACTGACGTATGTCGGGGATCGTGCATTCTCCGGCTGTACCGCCCTGACGGGACTGGATACTTCCGCGCTGACGTATGTCGGGGACCGCGCATTTGCGGATTGCAAGAATCTGACCTTCTCCGATCTCTCACATGTCACCTCCATCGGGAGCAATGCGTTTGCCCGCACCACGGTGACAGCGGCAGATCTGCGCGCTTGTGAAACGATTGGAAGCCGCGCATTCTATGACAGTACCCTGGCTACTTTGACCGGACTGGACAAACTCACGACAATCGGGGATTATGCGTTTGCCAATACCGATTTGTCCGGCACGTTTACCTTCCCGGCAACCCTTGCGGCAAAACGCGGTGCCGTCGGTAAGGGAATCTTTATCGGTACGCAGGTTTCCCGCGTGGAGATGGCGGCTGAAAACGCGCGGTATTTCGCGGTGAACGGCGTATTGTTCCTGCACTTGGAAAACGGTGCCGTCGAACTGGTGCTTTGCCCGCCGGCTTATGATGCAACCTCCTATCTTGTACCGGAGGGAACCGTGCGGATCGGAGACGACGCGTTCCGCGATGTGAAGAAGCTGGAGACGGTGACGTTTGCCGCTTCGGTTGCGGCAATCGGCGACAAGGCATTCTATGCCTGCGGCGCAAAAACGTACGTCTTTCTGGGACTGACGGCGCCGATTTTGGAGACTTACATTGCGAATACCTTTGAAAACGATACGCAACGGTATATTTTCTCCACGGCTTCCGCTGTGGACCGCAAGGGCGATCTTGCCAAAGCGGAGGAAAAATATTATGCAAACTTCCTGACCTATGCGGCATTGGTGCTTTATCCGGAAATGTCCGGTATGGATTCGCTCGGACTTACCCTGTCCTATCCGGCGAACGCCGCGGGCTTTGACGGAAGAATCTGGACGCTGTTCTTTGCGAACGCGCAAAAGACCGACATCATTCCGGAGGAAGAAACCAAACAGGCAATCGAAGCCATTGCAAACTTACCCACACCGGAAGAAATTGCGGCGGTCGCCTCCATGCAGGATAAAGATGCCGCGAAAGCACAGCTGGAAACCTACAAAGCGGCAGTGAAAAATGCCCGTTTGGCGTATAATAAAGTGGCAAACGTCGATCAGAAGGCATTTATTACCGATGCGGCAGATCTGTTTACTGCGGAAGCCGCGATCCGTTCCGCGCGCACGGCGCTGGGTGAAACGGTGCGGATTGACAGTCTGCGCGTCAAGACCTCTCCTACGAAGCTGACCTATCAAGCCGGAGAACTGTTTGACGCGACCGGTATGGTGCTGACGGTGATCTACGACGACGCATCCGAGGAGGATGTATCGACCGGATTTGTTTTGCCGACCGAGCCGCTGTATGCCGGTCAGCAAACGGTGAAATTCAGCTATTGCGGAATCGAAAAAGAAATCTCCGTGACAGTGAATCGCACCGTTGGACCGGATCAGCCGGATCAACCCGACCAACCGGATCAGCCGGATCCGCCGACGCCTCCCGTGACGCCGGAAGATCCCGAACAGCCGCAAAGCGGTTTGCCGGTCGGCGCAGTGATTGCCATTGTGGTGGGCGCAGTTGCCGTATGCGGTGCGATTGTTTTCGTCGTGATCCGCAAAAAACGGAAATCTTAAGTTTTTCCTTATCAAAAACACGGAGCATTTGGAAATGTTCCGTGTTTTTTTTGTTGGCGATCCTGCAAAAGGCAGAAAGAACGGGCTTTTTTCGGACGGTTTGCATGCTTTGCGAGATTACGCGGAGGAACATCGAAGCGCTTTTTGCATGGCTTTTTCAAAAAAAATAAAAAAAATTTGAAAAAAGGGGTTGACAAATGAAAAAAACGTGGTATAATAGGCACATAAACTTTAACACGCTAAAGCGATAAAGAAAGGAATTAAAATCATGAAACGAATCATTAGTTTGGGATTAACGGTACTGATGCTTGCGGCTATCGCGCTGGGATGTGTTTCCTGCGGAAGCGATGTCGAACTCAATTTCGGCAAAGAATGTGTTGCCGTTGCAACGCAGCTTGACGCGCTCAACGGTCTGAAAAAGGGAGACGCCGATCTGGCGGTGATCGACTCCGTGATGGCGGGCTACTACATGAAAAGCGGCAACTTCAACGATTATCAGACGTTGAAATTCGTGCTTGCAACCGAGGAATACGGCATTGCGGCAAAGAAGGGCAACGAAGCGCTGATGAGCAAAATCAACGAAGCGATGATCGCGCTTGCGGACAGCGAATACAAGACCATCGCGGAAAAGTACGGACTGACTTCCGAAACGCTTGTCACCAAAGATACGGCAAACCCCTACGCAAACGCAACCGACGGTTCTTTCGATGCCGTGAAAACCTCCAAGAAGCTGGTAATCGGCTATACCCTGTTCGCGCCGATCGCTTACAACGACGAGAACAATGCGTTGGTTGGCTTTGATGTGGATCTGGCACGGGCGGTAGTCCGGTATATCAATACGACTTACAACACCGAAATTGAAGTGGAATTCACCGTGATCGACTGGAATAACAAAGAAACCTTGTTGCAGAACGGTACCATTGATCTTGCATGGAACGGTATGACCATCACTCCGGAACGCAGCAGCGCGATGACCATCTCGGTTCCGTATCTGCGCAACCAGCAGGCGGTTGTGTGCAAGAAAACCGACGCTTCCAAATATGAGAGTGCAGACCTGCGCGAGTTTGAACGCAAAGTTGTGGACGCGATCGTGATCGTGGAAAGCGGCTCTGCCGGAGAAGAACTGGTGAAAAAGACCGAAAATTAAACGGTCAGAAATTCAAAATCACTTTACAGATCGGATATTATCATGGAATTTTTACCCTTATTCCGGAATCTGCTGGAGGGCTTCGGCGTTACGCTGAAGCTCTTTGGGCTTACATTGGTGATCGCCATTCCGCTTGGATTGGTGGTCGCTTTGCTGTCCATGTCACGCTTCAAGCCTCTGTCCTACCTGATGAAAGCCATCATTTGGGTGGTGCGCGGCACGCCGCTGTTGTTGCAGTGTGTGTTGATTACGTTCTTACCGTCGATCTTCGGTATGCAGAGCAAAGCAATCGCCGCTTTTTTCGGGTGCAGTGTATCGGATGTGCTGTTTATTTTGGTGCTGATTGCGTTCGGACTCAATTACGCCTGCTATTTTGCGGTGATTTTTGAGGGCGGCATCCGCAATATTCCGCGCGGACAGTATGAAGCGGGACAAGTGCTTGGACTTACGCGCACGCAGATCTTCTTTCATGTGATCCTGATGCAGTTGTTCCGCCGCATTCTTGCGCCGATGAGCAATGAGATCATTACGTTGGTCAAAGATACTGCGCTTGCGAAGGCATTGGGCGTGGTGGAGATTTTGTGCGTGGCAAACAACGCGGTCAACAAATATGTGGTGCTGACGCCGCTTGCCTATGCCGCGGCATTTTATCTTGCGTTCTCGGCGGTGTTGACATGGCTGTTCCACCGGCTGGACAAGAAACTCAGCTACTATTCGGTATAAGGAGGACGCGATGGGATACTTACAGGTAGAGAATCTGCAAAAACAATTCGGAAATACCGAGGTTTTGCGGAAAATTTCCTTTTCTCTGGAAAAGGGCGAAATCCTCGCCATCATCGGTTCCTCCGGCAGCGGAAAAACCACGCTTTTACGGTGCCTGAACTTTTTGGAGCGGGCGGACAGCGGCACCATTTCCGTCGGCGGCGAAACCTTGTTTGACGGTGCGGAGCAAGCCGCTTATTCGGAGGCGCAGATGCGGGAGCGGCGGTTGCATTTTGGATTGGTGTTCCAGTCTTTCAATCTGTTTCCGCAATATACGGCACGGCAGAATATTATGCTTGCGCAAACGCTTCCCGCCTACGCGAACAGGCGGCGGATCCTGCACAAAAATTTCCGAACCCGCATGGGGAATCTGTTCCGGAAGCTGTTTGGGAAAGCGCAGAAGGCGCTTTTGCCCGCACCGCCTTCCAAAAAGCAGATTGCCGCGGACGCGCAAAGTCGCGCGGACGCGTTACTGGCGCGGGTGGGACTGTCCGACCGCGCGTCGAATTATCCCTGCCAGCTTTCCGGCGGACAACAGCAACGCGTTGCAATTGCGCGCGCACTGGCGTTACAACCGGATATTCTGTGCTTTGACGAGCCGACCTCTGCTTTGGATCCGGAGCTGACCGGAGAAGTGCTGAAAGTGATCCGTTCCCTCAAGGATGGAGACAGCACCATGGTGGTCGTGACGCATGAAATGGAATTTGCACGGACCGTCGCGGACCGGATTCTGTTCCTTGCGGATGGAAAGATTGAGGAAAGCGGTACGCCGGAAGAAGTGTTCGGTAATCCGAAATCCCCGAAAACCAAGGCTTTTTTAAGCCGCACCAAGTTTTGAACCGCACTTTGCGATAAAAAATCAGAATTTTTTTGCAAAAGCACTTGACAAAACGGCATGTGGTGTGTATAATAGCAAATGTAAGGCAAAGGCGTCTGCGAGCGAAAGCTCTCAGACGCTCTTTCTTTTTAAAACCAAATCAAACATCGGAAACGGGGCAATGGCGTCTTGTAAAATACAAGGCGAATTGCCCCGTTTTTGTACAAAGTAAGGAGAGAAAACAATGGAAAAGGTTACGGATTATTTCGGCAGTCTGGTATTTGACGACAGAGTGATGAAAGCGACGCTTTCCGCGGATGTGTATGCTTCCCTCAAGAAAACCATCGATGAAGGCGCATCACTGGATGCAAAGGTGGCGGACGCGGTGGCGCTTGCCATGAAAGATTGGGCGATTGCGCGCGGTGCGACGCATTTTACCCATTGGTTTCAGCCTTTGACCGGCGTGACTGCCGAGAAACATGACAGCTTCATTTCTCCGGCTCCCGACGGACGGGTGATTATGGAGTTTTCCGGAAAAGAGTTGATTAAAGGCGAGCCGGACGCGTCCAGCTTCCCGTCCGGCGGCTTGCGTGCAACCTTTGAAGCGCGCGGCTATACGGCATGGGATCCGACCTCCTACGCTTTTATCAAAGATAAAACGCTGTGCATTCCGACCGCATTCTGTTCTTACGGCGGCGAAGCGCTGGATAAGAAAACGCCATTACTTCGCTCCATGCAGGCGTTGAACAAGCAGGCACTGCGCATTCTGCGGTTGTTTGGCAACACCGAAGTCAAGTGTGTGCGTACCTCCGTCGGACCGGAGCAGGAATACTTCCTTGTCGATAAAGAAATGTATGAAAAACGCAAAGATCTGATGTTTACCGGCAGAACCCTGTTCGGTGCAAAACCGCCGAAAGGGCAGGAACTGGACGATCATTATTTCGGCGTAATCAAACCGCGGGTTGCGGCGTATATGGCAGATCTCAACGAAGAATTGTGGAAGCTTGGCATTCTTGCCAAGACCGAACATAACGAAGTTGCACCGGCACAGCATGAGCTTGCACCGATTTATGCGACGACGAATATCGCGACTGACCATAACCAGCTTACCATGGAGATCATGCAAAAAGTCGCCTCCCGCCACGGATTGGTTTGCTTGTTGCATGAAAAACCGTTTGCCGGCGTCAACGGAAGCGGTAAACATAACAACTGGTCGATGGCGACCGATACCGGCGTGAATCTGCTGACGCCGGGAGAAACGCCGTATGAAAACGCACAGTTTCTGCTGTTCCTCTGCGCGGTCATCCAAGCGGTGGACGATTATCAGGATCTGCTTCGGTTGTCCGTCGCAACCGCCGGCAACGATCATCGTCTTGGCGCAAACGAAGCGCCGCCTGCCGTCGTATCCATGTTCTTGGGGGAGGAGTTAAGCGCGGTATTGGACGCCATTGAAAATGACAAGGCTTATAATGCGGCGGAAAAGACCGTGATGAAGCTCGGCGTACACGTTTTACCGAAATTCACCCGTGATACCACCGACCGCAACCGGACTTCGCCGTTTGCTTTCACCGGCAATAAATTTGAATTCCGGATGCTCGGTTCCTCCAACAGCATTGCCTGCGCGAACATTATGCTCAACGCCGCCGTTGCGCAGTCGCTGAAACTGTATGCGGATGCGTTGGAAAAGGCAGAAGATTTTGAGGGGGCGCTCCATGATTTAATCAAAAATACGATCAAAGCGCACAAGCGGATCATCTTCAACGGCAACGGATATGACGACGCGTGGATCAAAGAAGCAACGGAAAAGCGCGGACTTCTGAATCTGCGCACTACGCCGGACGCTTTGCCGACCATCCTTGCCAAGAAGAATGTCGAAATGCTGACCGCACAAGGGGTGTTCACGCCGGCAGAGATCGAATCCCGCTATGAAATTACGCTGGAGAACTATTGCAAGACGGTCAATATTGAAGCGCTGACCATGGTGGATATGGCGCGCAAAGAGATTCTGCCGGCTGTGGAAGCCTACGGGAAAGAACTTGCGGATACTTACGTCGCAAAAGCCGCGATCGCGCCGGATGTACCGGGCAAATATGAGAAACGCGCGGTGAAAAAGCTCTCTGCGCTTGCGGATGAAATTGACGCGGCGACGGACGCGTTGGAAGCCGTTACTTTGCAGTATAAAGCAATCGGAGATATGACGGAGGCGGCGTTCTTCATTCGGGATACGATGTTACAGAAGATGGCGGAGTTACGCGTGGTCTGTGACGAAGCGGAAGTGGCGACGGCGGAAAAATACTGGCCGTTCCCGACCTACGGAAAACTGCTGTTCGGCGTTCGATAAGATCTGCCATTTTGTATGAAACAAAAGCAACTATGGCAGCTACAACCGAAAACAAGAAAAACACTGTTTGAAAAGGAGAGAGAATCATGACTTTCAGCCCCGTAAACACCATCTGGGTACTGCTCGGCGCCGCTTTGGTGTTCTTCATGCAAGCCGGCTTTTCCATGTGTGAAGCAGGATTTACCCGTGCAAAAAATACCGGCAATATTCTGATGAAGAATCTGATGGATTTCTGCATCGGAACCCCGTGCTTCTGGCTGATCGGATTCGGTATCATGTTCGGCAGCGGCACCGCGCTGTTCGGATGGATCGATCCGATGATTATGAAGGATTACAGCCACATCTTGCCGGCGGGCGTTCCGCTTTGGGCATATGCGATTTTCCAGACCGTATTCTGCGCCACCTCCGCGACCATTGTATCCGGCGCGATGGCAGAGCGCACCAAATTCAGCGCATACTGCATTTATTCTGCGGCGATTTCGCTGTTCATCTATCCGGTATCCGGTCACTGGATCTGGGGCGGCGGATGGCTTGCCGAACTCGGTTTCCATGATTTCGCCGGTTCGACGGCGGTGCATATGGTAGGGGGAATCTGCGCTCTGATCGGTGCGAAGATTTTAGGCCCGCGGATTGGGAAGTACGATCAGAACGGCAAACCCCGCGCCATTCTCGGACACAATCTGACGTTTGCCGCATTGGGTGTGTTTATCCTGTGGTTCTGCTGGTTCGGTTTCAACGGCGCGTCCACGGTCGGAATGGATTCGGACGCTTTGATGGAAAGCGCCGGCAGGGTATTCTTCAATACCAACCTTGCGGCGGCGCTTGCCTGCTGCACCACCTTGATCTTCACTTGGATCCGCTACAAAAAGCCGGATGTTTCTATGACCTATAACGCGGCGCTTGCCGGTTTGGTCGGCATCACTGCCGGATGCGACGCCGTGAGTCCGCTGGGCGCGGCAATCATGGGTGTGGTGTTCGGGATCGTGATTGTACTGGCAGTGGAATTCTTCGATAAAGTTGCCAAAATCGACGATCCGGTTGGTGCCATTTCCGTACATTGCGTATGTGGCGCGCTCGGTACGTTGCTCACCGGACTGTTCGCAACCGGTGTGACGACGGAAAAAGGCTTGTTCTATGGCGGCGGTCTGCATTTCTTCGGTGTACAGGCGCTCGGCGTGGTATCGGTTGCCGCTTATACGGCAGTGCTGATTACGGCAGTATTCCTGATCTTAAAGCATACCATTGGGTTGCGTGCATCTGCGGCAGATGAAATCGAGGGCTTGGATCTCTCCGAACACGGGCTTCTCACTGCTTATGCGGGATTTGCCATGCTCCCCGATACGCTGACCGGCGATGAGCATCTGCCGGTTGCGCCGACGGCAGAAATGCTTCCTGCGGAAGAAACCGTGGTCGTGAAGAATGTAGCAACCGCATCGGTTCCGGGTACGCCGAAGTTCACGAAAGTGGAGATTATCTGTAAGGAAGCGAAGCTGGAGACGCTGAAAAACGCTATGAGTGCGCTTGGGATCACCGGAATGACGGTTTCCCATGTGTTGGGATGCGGCGTGCAGAAAGGAAAGCCGGAGTATTACCGCGGCGTCGCGGTGGAACCGGATCTGTTGCCGAAGGTGCAGGTGGATATTGTGGTGAGCAAGGTGCCGGTGCGCGATGTGATCGAAACGGCAAAGAAAGCTTTGTATACCGGACATATCGGAGACGGAAAGATCTTTGTTTATGATGTGGAAAACGTCGTGAAAGTGCGCACGGGCGAGGAAGGCTACGCCGCGCTTCAGGATGTAGAATAAATGCCGGCGGCATAGGGGGATATGCCGCGCGGCGACCTCGGACCGGTGTCCGACGCTTTGTAGGGCTGTGTTTTTTGGAACACAGTCCTTTTTGCGCGGATCGGCAACAAGCTTTTTTTGAAAAAATCATACCAACCTATTGACAAGGTAGGTAAAGTGTGCTATACTGTGTTTACCTACAAGAAAGGTAGGCAATTATGAGGAAAGGCGGGAGCAGAATGCAATTTGCAGAAAAACAGAGAAACCGGCGATGTCGGGCGCGGATAAAATATCCCCGGTATGGAGATTCTACCAAGGAACCCGTCTGTTTCGGCACAGTTTATCAAGAAACATAGTCAAATTACGATAGAGAGAAGGATTTTTATCATGTCTATTTTTACTTCCGCAGATCAACTGATCGGCAAAACTCCGCTTTTGGAATTGACGCATATTGAAAAAGAACTCGGTTTACAGGCAAAAATTCTTGCCAAATTGGAATATTTCAATCCGGCAGGTTCGGTGAAAGATCGTGTGGCGAAAGCCATGCTGGACGACGCGGAGGCGGCGGGTACCCTTACGCCGGATTCCGTCATTATTGAGCCGACTTCCGGAAACACCGGAATCGGACTGGCGTCGGTTGCTGCCGCACGCGGCTACCGCATTATCATTGTGATGCCGGAAACGATGTCGGTTGAACGCAGACAGATTATGAAGGCCTACGGCGCGGAGCTTGTGCTGACAGAGGGCGCAAAGGGGATGAAAGGGGCGATCGCCAAAGCGGAAGCCCTGGCGAAAGAAATCCCCCACAGCTTCATCCCCGGACAGTTTGTCAATCCCTCCAACCCGAAAGCGCACTATGAAACGACCGGTCCTGAGATTTTTGCGGACACGGACGGCAAGGTGGATTTCTTTGTCGCAGGCGTCGGCACAGGCGGAACCGTGACCGGTGTCGGCAAATACTTGAAGGAAAAGAAGCCGGATGTGAAGATCGTCGCGGTGGAACCGGCAAGCTCTGCTGTGCTTTCCACCGGCGTTGCCGGCGCACATAAGATTCAGGGAATCGGTGCCGGATTTGTACCGGAAGTATTGGATACGAAGATTTATGACGAGATCATTCCGGTTTCCAACGAGGACGCGTTTGCATACGGAAAGATGGTCGGCAAAAAAGAAGGCGTTTTGGTCGGAATTTCTTCCGGCGCCGCACTCTCTGCCGCTGTCACGCTTGCAAAACGTCCGGAAAACGCAGGTAAGACCATTGTGGTCTTGCTCCCCGATACGGGCGACCGGTATCTGTCCACGCCGCTGTTTGCGGATTAAAATACAGCAAAAAGGCTCTGGCGCGTCTGAATTCGGCGGGTTGAAAAAGAGCGGAAAGGAAAAATCATGCATGTGATTTATGCGGATAATGCCGCAACCACCAAAATGAGCCGCGTCGCTATCGACGCGATGCTGCCGTATTTGGAGACGGTGTATGGGAATCCGTCCAGTTTGCATTCTGTGGGGCAGAAAGCGAACGAAGCATTGACCAAGGCACGGGAGGAAATTGCCGCCTGTCTTGGCTGTTCTCCCAAGGAAATCTATTTCACTTCCGGCGGCAGTGAAGCGGATAATCAGGCGATTCTGTCTGCCGCGGCACTCGGCGAGCGGAAAGGAAAGAAGCATATTCTTTCCACCGCGTTTGAGCATCACGCGGTCTTGCACACACTGGAAAAATTAAAACAGCGGGGATTTGAAATTGAACTGCTGGACGTGCATGGTTATGGGAATATTACGGCGCAGCAGGTCAAAGACGCCATTCGGGACGATACCTGTCTTGTGACCGTCATGTATGCGAACAATGAGATCGGTTCCGTTCTGCCGATCACGGAGATCGGAAAGGTCTGCAAGGAAAAAGGTGTGATTTTTCACACCGACGCCGTACAGGCGGCGGGGCATCTGCCGATTGATGTCGGCGCACAGAATATAGATTTACTGTCGCTTTCCGCGCACAAATTCCACGGACCGAAAGGAATCGGCGTGCTGTACGCACGCAAGTGCGTGCCGTTGGTATCCCTCATTGAGGGTGGTGCGCAGGAGCGCGGTAAACGAGCCGGAACGGAAAATCTGCCTGCAATCATGGGCATGGCGGCAGCGCTTCAGGATGCCTGCGCGCATATGGAAGAAAACGCCGCCAAAGTTACGGCACTCCGTGATCGTCTTATTGCGGGACTGTCGGAAATCCCGCATTGTGCGCTGAACGGCGATCCGGTCCATCGGCTTCCCGGAAATGTCAGCTTCTGCTTTGAGGGCATCGAGGGGGAGAGCTTGCTGTTGCTTTTGGATGAGAAGGGGATTTGCGCTTCTTCCGGCTCTGCCTGTACTTCCGGTTCGCTGGATCCCAGTCATGTGTTGCTTGCGATCGGCAGAGTGCATGAGATTGCACACGGTTCGCTCCGGCTTTCCTTGTGTGAAACCAACACGGAGGAAGAAGTGGATGTGATGCTGAGGGAAATTCCGAAAGTCGTTTCGTATTTGAGAAATATGTCTCCGTTGTGGCGGGACAAAGTGGAAGGAAAGAAGCCGTTTGTGCTTTAAGCGCACCGGATGGGAGGAAGGTAAAGATGGCATTATACAGCGAAAAAGTGATGGATCATTTCAAAAACCCCCGCAATGTGGGCGTGATTGAAAACGCGGACGGTGTAGGCGAGGTCGGCAACGCCAAATGCGGCGATATTATGAAGATTTATCTGAAGATCGACCAGGATGTGATTACCGATGTAAAGTTTGAAACATTCGGATGCGGTTCTGCGATTGCGTCCAGTTCTATGGCGACGGAGATGATCAAGGGCAAGCCGGTTTCCGAAGCGTTGCAATTGTCTAACAAGGCGGTTGCGGAAGCACTGGACGGACTTCCCGCACATAAAATGCACTGTTCGGTGCTTGCGGAGGAAGCCATCAAGGCGGCGGTGAAGGATTATTACGACCGGCATAATATTCCGTATGACGCCTGCAAATTTGCGGATTGCGAAAGCTGTCCGCACTGCCATGAATAAGCAGAAAGCTCTGATCGCGATGAGCGGCGGCGTGGATTCTTCCGTCGCCGCTTATTTGATGAAGCAAGCCGGCTATGACTGCATCGGCGTGACGATGAAATTATTTGATCCTGTGGACGCAGGTGTGGAGCGGGAAAAGAGTTGTTGCTCGCTTTCCGATGTAGAGGATGCGCGGAGCGTGGCGTATCGGCTGGGGATTCCGTATTATGTGTTCAATTTCACTGCGGATTTTCATCGACAGGTGCTGGAGCGGTTCGTCTGCGCTTATGAAAACGGCGCGACGCCGAATCCGTGTATCGATTGTAACCGGTATTTGAAGTTTGACAGCCTGTATCAAAGAGCGCAGATCCTCGGTTGCGATCGGGTGGCGACCGGACATTATGCCCGGATTGTGCAGGTCGGAAACCGGTATGTTCTGAAAAAGGCGTTGGACGCAAGCAAGGATCAGAGTTATGTGTTGTATGCGCTGACGTCCTCCCAGCTTGCGCATACGGCGTTCCCGCTCGGAACGCTTTGCAAGTGCGAAACCAGACAGATCGCGAAAGAACAGGGCTTTTACAACGCGGACAAGCCGGACAGTCAGGACATTTGCTTTGTGCCGGACGGCGATTACACTGCTTTCATCCGCCGCTTTACGGGGAAGGATTATCCGGCGGGGGATTTCACGGACGCAAAGGGAAACGTGCTCGGCACACATCGCGGTATCATCTGCTATACGGTCGGACAGCGGCGCGGACTTGGGATTGCGGCACCACAGCCTTTGTATGTGACCAGGATCTGCCCTGCGGAAAACCGCGTGGTGTTGGGATCAAAGGAGGAATTGCTTTGCGCGGATTTTGTGGTCAAGGACTGCAATTTTACCGGCTTTGCAACGGTACCGACGCATTTTTCCGCTTCCGTACAGGTGCGCTACCGTGGCGCGGAACAAGAAGCACAGGTGACGGTGCTCCGGGATACGACCGTGCGGGTGCATCTATGTACGCCGCAATCTGCCGTGACCGTCGGACAGGCGGCGGTATTTTATGACGGTGATCTTTTGCTCGGCGGCGGTACTATTGCCGCAGTCGGAGAGGAAGCAATCTGAGCAGTTTGGGAAAATAAGCGATTCCTGCAAAAACAGAACACGTCCGCAGACCAAGCGATAGGATCTACGGACGTATTTTTTTGAAGTAAATTTCCTTTTTGCAAGGGCTTAAAAGGAATGAAGGGATTTTTTTTGCAGGGGTTCCCATAAAAACGAATTTTTTATTTTTAGACGGATGGTTCCGTTTTGTCGCTTTGTTGCCCTAAGAGTCCGCCGTGCAGGGAAATCTCGCCGCAGGCGTAGGCGCGGACGGTACCGTCGTCATGCCGCAGAAGCAGTGCGGCATGTTCGTCGATGCCGCAAACGGTCGCCTCCCGGCGCGTTTGCCCGCAGAGATAGGAAACCCGTTGTCCGGTTAAAAAGCAACGTGCGCGATAGGGCGCGATATGCGTATAGCGCGGCAGGGATGCGTAATAAGCAAAGAACCGTTCCCCGATTTTCGCAAGCAAAGCTGCCTGTACCCGCGGCGGTGGAAGCTCCTCTAACAACGCCCCCGCAGAGGCACGGATTTCTTCCGGATACCCGTCGGGCGGCGGTGCGAGATTGCATCCGAATCCAAGCACAACGGCGGTCTTTCCGTTTGGCAGAGGGACGCTTTCGCTTAAGATGCCGCAGACTTTCTTTTGCTTCCAATATAAGTCGTTTACCCACTTGATGCCGGGTGAAATGCCGAGAACCGCTTCCGTCGCTTCACAAATGGCAACTGCCGCCGCTACTGTGATCTGCGGAATCATCTGTGCGGGAAAATCGGGGTACAAAAGGAAGCTGGCGTACATGCCGCAGGCAGGCGGCGAGAAAAAAGCGCGTCCGAGCCGCCCGCGTCCCGCGCTTTGATAACCGGCGCAGAGGGCGTTGATGGCGGGGTAGCGCGTGGCGCGCGCTTTCAGATATGCGTTGGTGGAGTCGATGTGATGGACCACACGGAGGTGCAGCGGCAGTTTGCCGGCGATTTCTTTTTGAAAGGCACGGCGGCTTACTCCGCAGGCGCGAAGCGGCAGACAGTAGCCGAGCCACGGCAGATGCCGCACAGCATACCCCGCTGTGCGTAAGGCTTTTTTCGCGGCGGCAAGCTCCTTTGCCTTGGCATGACAGACAGCGGATAACTCCCGCACCGGAATAAAGTGACCGGGGGCGCGCCGCAGTGCGTGCAATAACAGATTTTCGTCCATATTTTCCTCCCGCAGATGTTTGTTTTCAGTATACTGTGTTTTGGTCCGTTTGTCAAGTCTCACGAATACAATCATTTGACTGTCTATTTTGTTCAAAACTCTTGACAAAACGGTTTTGATATGCTATAATTTCCACATCTTAAGAAACAGGAGAGGTTCCTATGATGAAAGCCTATGAAGAAAGTGCCTCGGACGTACTGGCGCAAATGCAGTCCACGCAAGACGGACTTTCTGCAAACGAAGCCGCGCGGCGGCTTGCGGAAAACGGGAAAAATCAACTGAAAGCCGGAAAAAAAGTGTCCCTTGTCCGCAAATTCTTTGCAGAGCTTGCCAATCCGATGATTCTGGTGCTGATCGCCGCGGCGGTGGTATCCGGCGTGACGGCGGTTTTGCAGAAGGATTCTTTTGCGGATGTGATTATCATTCTCGCGGTGGTGCTCATCAACGCCGTGTTGGGCGTGTATCAGGAGAGCAAAGCGGAAAAAGCCATTGAGGCGTTGCAGAAAATGGCGCAGGCAAAAAGCCGCGTTCTGCGTGACGGCATTCTCACCATTGTGCCAAGCGAAGAATTGGTGGTGGGAGATGTCGTTTTGCTGGAAGCCGGAGATGCGGTTCCCGCGGACGGCAGATTACTGGAAAGCGCGTCGCTGAAAGCTGAGGAAGCCGCGCTGACCGGTGAAAGCGTCCCCGTGAATAAATTTATCGAGTTGATCGGCGCCAAAGAGAAAGAAGTTCCGCTCGGCGATCGGAAAAACATGGTGTACATGGGGAGCAATATCGCCTACGGGCGCGGAAAATTTGTGGTGACGGCAACCGGTATGGATACGGAGATGGGCAAGATCGCGTCGGCTCTGGCACAGGCGGAGAAGTCGCAGACGCCGCTTCAGAAAAAACTGTCGCAGTTGAGCAAAACGCTGACGTATCTGGTGCTTGCTATTTGCGTGGTCATTTTTGCCGTCGGGTTTATCCGCGCGGGCGCGTTTACCGCAAGCGCGGTGCTGAATTCGTTCATGGTTGCCATCAGTCTCGCGGTCGCCGCCATTCCGGAGGGACTTGCCGCCGTGGTAACGATCGTGCTGTCGATCGGCGTTACCAATATGAGCCGCAGAAATGCCATCATCCGCAAGCTGACCGCAGTGGAGACGCTTGGATGCGCACAGGTCATTTGCTCGGATAAGACCGGTACGCTGACGCAGAACCGGATGACGGTGGTCAAGGATTACGGCACGGATGTCCCGTTACTTGCCAAAGCCATGACGTTGTGCACGGATGCGGAATTCGATCCGACAGCAGGCTTTGCCAAAGGAGAACCGACCGAATGCGCACTGGTCAACTGGGCGCAGTCGCTTTCTGTCTGCAAGCGGGAGCTTCAGCAAACACAACCGCGCGTAGCGGAAGCGCCGTTTGACAGCGTGCGGAAAATGATGTCTACCTTGCACAAAGACGCGGATGGCGTGATGCAGTTTACCAAAGGCGCACCGGATGAAATTCTTGCGCGTTGTACGCAGATTTACAAAGACGGCGCGCCGCAGCCGATGACAGATGCCGACCGGCAGGCGATTCTTGCGGAAAACCGGCAAATGGCGCAAAGCGCACTGCGCGTGCTCGCTGCGGCATATCGAAGCTATCCGGCGTTGCCCGCCGATCTGACGCCCGCCTCGCTGGAGCAGGATCTGTGCTATCTTGGCATGGTTGGTATGATTGATCCGGTACGTCCGGAGGTGAAAGCCGCGATTGCGGAATGTAAATCCGCGGGTATCCGTCCGATCATGATTACCGGCGACCATGTGGACACTGCCAGCGCCATCGGGCGGGAGCTTGGGATTCTTTCCGACGGAGAAGAAGCGCTGACCGGCGCGGAGCTTTCCGCCATGGACGACGAAACGTTCCAACGGGAATTTCAGAAGGTCAGCGTCTATGCGCGGGTACAGCCGGAGCATAAAACGCGGATTGTCAACGCTTGGCGAAATGCGGGCTATGTGACCGCAATGACCGGCGACGGCGTCAACGACGCTCCTTCCATCAAATCTGCCGACATCGGCATCGGTATGGGAATTACCGGTACGGACGTGACGAAAAATGTAGCGGATATGGTGCTTGCCGACGATAATTTTGCCACCATTGTGGGAGCGGTGGAGGAAGGCAGACGGATCTACGATAATATCCGGAAAGCCATTCAGTTTTTGCTTGGTTCCAATTTAAGTGAAGTGCTGTCAATCTTTTTCGCGACGATGCTTGGATTTACGATTCTGGAACCGGTGCATCTCTTGTGGATCAACCTTGTCACCGACTGCTTTCCCGCGCTTGCGCTCGGTATGGAATACGCGGAATCCAATCTGATGCGCCGTGCGCCGCGCTCGTCCAAAGACAGCGTGTTCTCCGGTGGCATGGGAATTGATATTGCTTACCAAGGCGTGGTGCTGACGGTGCTCACCATGGCGGCATATTTCATCGGACATTTCTTGGAAGCCGGAAACTTTGCCATCACGAATTCCGCAGACGGTACGACCATGGCGTTTTTGACGATGAGCATGGCGGAAATGTTCCACAGCTTTAACCTGCGCTCTCAGCGCGGCAGTTTGTTCACAGTCAAGCGGCAGAATCGCTTGCTGAACATTGCGGCGGTCGTCAGTCTTGCCTGCACGACGCTTGTCATCTATGTGCCGTTTTTGTCTGACGCGTTCGGCTTTACCCATATCAGTCTGACCGAATATCTGGTCGCACTGGCACTTGCCGTTCTGGTGATCCCGATTGTGGAACTGGTCAAGTGGATACAGCGCAAATTGAAAAAATACAGCAGCGTGTGAAAGCGCAAACAAAAAGGATGCTTTGAAAGGGTGTCACCATTAGGGAAACAGGCGTAGGCGAAAAGCTTACGCCTGTTTTCTTGTCTTTTACGGCAACTCTATTTCACCTATGTGGGTTAAAAATATCGTTACTGTTCTTTTGTATCCGCTTTCAGTTTTTACCTTTTCAGAAACAATAATTTTTTCTATTAACAATCTTACTATTTCGGGAGTAAGTTTCTTTATTCTTCCCGCTTTGACAACAATGGAAACAAAATTATTTATATTGTCGTTTATCTCGTCATAGCGTTCTATTTCACACTTACTGTTGGCTATTGTTTCTTTTAATGCAAATTGTTCTTGTTCATATGCTTCAGACATCAAGATGAACCGCTCTTCTGAAATTTTCCCTAAAACCTTGTCTTCATAAAGACTTTGAATTACTTTATTCAGAGTCTTTATTCTGTTTTCGGCTTCGGATACCTGTTTCACTTTCTTTGCGATTTCTTTT
>ERZ808278.376-NODE-376-length-31531-cov-6.696753_pt1 | contig 31531 bp, 26 predicted proteins | sample MGYA00521239_ERZ808278 | MGnify/ENA primary metagenome ERZ808278 (study PRJEB31516, sample SAMN03275600) | gut metagenome | biome: mammalia-associated habitat; material: feces | host: Papio cynocephalus | place: Kenya | collected 2012-07-17 ... | reverse complement strand
CTTGTTTTTTTGAAGACTTTTTAGTTGCTGTCTTCTTTGTTGTTGTTTTTGGCATATTTAATTCTCCTTTTTTGTGGGTAATCGTGATTTATTTCCTTATATGCAACAGTATAAAAAATATTAAGTGTCTTGTCAACCCTTAATATTTATTAAAAGTAACATGACTTAACATAAGGATTTTTATCACGATTAAAATTAAAAATCGTGATAATTTATTGAGAAATTGTAGTCTTTTTGTTTACGGGTTCTGAATGTATAATCATTGATACATTGCCTATTTTAGACGAAATCTTTTGTTCTATTTCGTCGCAAATTTTATGGCAATCAAATATTTTCATATCGTTGTCAAAAAGCACAGTTAGTTCAACCTTTACCATTGGTCCAATGTTTCTTGCCTTTAAATCTTTATATCCTTTTATATTTGTAAATGTATCTAAAATCTTTGTTATTTCGTTGATTTCGCCTTTTGAAATAGAGCCGTCAAGAAGGTTATTTAAAGTTTCTTTTGTTATAGAATAACCAGCCTTAAATATAATGCCTGCAACGATTATGGCAATAATTGGGTCAAGAATTGTTAACCCTGTGAATTTTATCACAATTAAACCAATTAAAACTCCAAGTGATGAAAAAACATCTGTTCTTAAATGTTCAGCATCTGCATATAATGAAACTGATTTTGATTTTTTTGCGACAATAAATAGTGATTTACTTACCAATATATTTGCAACAACCGCAAATGCCATTACAAATATACAAATTTCTGAATCTAATTCGGCGTGGTATCCAAAAATTAATTTTTTTGATGCTTCGTAAATAATATATATTGATGCCAAAATTATTAGAAACCCTTCAATAAACCCTGACATGTCTTCGTATTTGCCGTGTCCAAAAGGGTGGTCTTTGTCTGCTGGTTCGCTAGAACGAGACACAGCAAAAAAAGTTAGTACAGAAGCTAAAAAATCACTAAATGAATGTATCGCTTCTGAAATGATACTTATACTTCCAGAAACAAGTCCGGCAATGAATTTCAGTACAATAATTATTGCATTTGAAAATATCGATGTTGATGCTACTAATTTTTTTTGAGTATTAATATCCATGAAAACTATTATATCATCTAATTTTGAAAAGTTAAATTTTATTAAAATTTTGTTGATTTAATCTTTTTAAGTATAATAATATAGAGTATAATAGAACAAATAATATTAGTTAGTTTAATACATTTATTCGAGAGAATAGCAAAAGGAGAAAAAAATGAAATTAGCAAAATCATTATTAACATTATCAGTGTTAGCAATGGCTTCTTCAGCTGTTATGGCTTGCGAAAATGCAAACGTAGAAGCATATGCTCACCCAACAATGTTTAATTCATCAGCTGTTGAAACACAAGCTTCAAGAGGTGTTTACCTAGTTGGTGACAAAATGTTAGCAGCTGCTAACGAAGCAATTCAAGGTAAAGAAAACGTATTAATCGATGCAGAAGCAAACGCTTTAGCTGACGATTTAGCAGCTATTTACGGTAAAGCTTTCGACTTCAAAGCTCCAGCATTACGTTCTGAAATGGCTCACGCTTTATCACAAGCTTTAGGTTTAAAAACACCTGCTACAAACAAATACACTTACAAAGATGTTGCTGGTCATAAATTACAATCTCACATTTACAAAGCATTAGCTGCAAATGTTATGATTGGTTATCCAGACAAAAAATTCAGACCAGATCAAAAAATTACAAAAGCTGAAGTATTCGCTACATTAGCTCAATTATTAACTAATGAACCAAAAAATACAGTTGTTGGTAAATTAGCTAACAAATACGAAATGAAAGAAATCCCAGCTTGGGCTACTGCTCCAACTGTAAAAGTTATGGAAGCTGGTATCTTAGATAATCTTCCAGATTTACAATCAGTTGCTAACGACAAATACTTAACAACTGAACAATTACAAAAATTAGTTGTTACTTTAAGCCACAGCCAATACTACAACAAAGATTTCTTAGCTGATTGCGCTAACACTTCAACTGTTAGAGTAAAAATTAAAGAAAGAGTTGATGCTAGACACATCAATATTGGTGAAACAGTTTATGCTGAAACAGTAGAAGCTGCAACTGTTAACGGTACTGAATTCGCTGCTGGTTCAAAAGTAATCGGTGAAGTTGTTGAAGTTGCTAGACCTGGTATTAAAAATCCTGGTTATGTAAAAGTTAAATTCAACACAATTAAAAATGGTAAAGTTTCAGCTGACTTCCCAACAGTTTCTAGAGCTGCTGTTAAAGAAGCAAAAACAACAAACTTTGTTGCTCGTATCTTAGCTACTCCAGTTTCTGCAATTGGTAGAGTTGGTGGTACTGCTGCTAGAACAATTTCTACAGAAGCTATGAACATCTCTAACGATGGTGAAAGATATGCTGATAACTGGTCAAATGCGATTGCTAACACATTCTCATTACAACCAATGGCTGGTTTAAGAAATGTTGGTAAATCATTCGTAACTTTAGGTTACTTCGTAGCTGATACAGCTAAATTAGCAGTATCTGGTACATTCGGTGTTCTTTATGAATTAGGTGATGAAGTTAGATATGTAATCTTACCTTCTTCAATCAATGATTCAGCATTGAACCCTGGTGATGAATTATCAATTATTTATAGAAAATAGAAAGCTTCAGCCGGTGTGCAGTCTGAAAAGACTTGCAGAAGTGCAAGGCTTTGGAAGACGAAACACTACGATGGCGACGTAGGATTGCAGGACATTAGTCCGAAACCCACAGGAGCAAGAAAGCTTTAGCCGGTGTGCTGATAAGCAAATAAATAATTTAAGCGGACAAGATTTTAATCTTGTCCGCTTTTTTATCATCTTGTCTAATAGAAAAATTTTTCTGGTAGATTTAAAAATCTATTATGACTAAAGTAATTATAATTGGTGGTGTTGCTGGTGGGTCAAAAACAGCAGCCAAGCTAAAACGTTTAAAACCGGAATATGACATAACAATTTATACAAAAGAGCAGTTTGTATCTTATTCTGCCTGTGGATTGCCATATTATATAGGCGGTTCTATTAGAGATATGGAAAAACTTATCATAAGAACTATTGACGAGTTTGAAGAAAAAGGTATACATGTCAAAAATTTTCATGAAGTTTTGAAGATTTTGCCTAAGAAAAAACAAGTTTTGATAAAAAATTTGAGAGATAATTCTGAATTTTATGAGCAATATGACAAATTAGTTATTGCAACAGGTGCAAAACCTTATGTTCCAGAGATTAAGGGATTAGACACTATTGAAAATGTTTTTACACTAAGAACGCTAACTGATGCAAAGATTATCAAATCAAAATTATTAGAAATTGAAAAAGCTCTAATAATTGGTGGTAATTATATTGGCGTTGAGGTTATGGAGAGTTTTGTAAAACAGAACGTAACTACGACAATTATTGATTCTCACACTCATTTAATGAAATTTTATGATGAAGATATCGCAAAAACTATTCAAGATAATATTAAGGTTATAAATCCGTCTTTGACTAAAATAATTACATCGGATACTGTTATTGAGGTTAAAAAATCGGGTGATGAGATAGAAGTTTTAACCGAAAAAGGAAAACATTTTTACACAGATATGATTTTAATTGCAACAGGTGTAAGACCTTGTGTTGAGCTTGCACGTGATGCGGGAATAAAAATAGGCAAAACTGGTGCGATAAAAGTTGATAACAAAATGAGAACAAATATAAAAAATATTTGGGCAGTTGGTGATTGTGTTGAAAAATACAACATTGTCTCAAAAAAATATGATTATATTCCATTGGGTTCAACAGCGAATAAAGAGGGTAGAGTTTGTGCCTTAAATATTGCAGGTATTGAAAATGAAACCTTTGAAGGAGTTTTGGGTTCTTCGGTTGTGAAATATTTTGATTTTTCCATGTCAAAAACAGGTTTAACAGAAGAAAAAGCAAAAAGTTTAGGTTTTGATGTTATTTCTACGATGTTTACGACATTAGATAGGTCAAAATATATTCCTGACGTAAAATCAATAACAATAAAACTTGTAGCCAATAAAAAATCTAAAAAGATTTTAGGCGTTCAATGTGTTGGATTTGGTGATGCGGACAAAAGGGTTAACGTAGTAACCACAGCATTATTAAAAGGTTACACTTTAGACGAATTCGTCAATACGGATTTGACGTATACGCCGACAATTTCTACAAGTATAGACCCGATTTTAACTGCAGCTCAAATTCTACTTGATAGATTATCAAAATAAAATTTAAAAAGCTTATTCGTTTGGTGTTCCGATTAATTTAACCAATAATTTAATAACTTTTGGCATTTGGCAAACAAATGAATATTGTCCAGCAGAAAGTGAGCATTGAGAGCAATCACATTTTAAGTTGTAACATTCAATTGCTTGTTCTGTCCAATTTTGAGTTAAAGAATCAGAAATTTCACCGTTATTTTGCGGATAAAAATCTTCATTAGTTCTAATTATTGGATTACTGATACTTAAAGCCATTGATACTTTCCCCCTAAAGATATCCTAATCTTTTATAATATCAGTTTAACAGATGGGTATATTAATTTTCATCATCTAAATAGAGGATATTGTCGAAGATGTATTTGATAACTTCTTCGTTGTATCTGTTGTTTTTGGCTGTAAATAGTAGAACTTCTGACCCAAAATTCTTTTTAACTTCTTGTATTCTCTTGTTCAAATCATTTTGCTTAACAAGGTCAACTTTTGATAAGACAGTTACTGTATTAAGTCCGTGATGATTAATCCATTCACGCATTTGATAATCATTTTTTTGAATTTCATGACGTGCATCAACGAATTGAACAAGTTTAACGATTTGTTCTCTTTTCAATAAATATTGTTCAAGGTTCTTTTGCCAATCATCTTTCATTCCTTGAGAAACTCTTGCATAACCGTATCCAGGAAGGTCAGTTATGATAAACTTGTTTGAAAAATTGAAGAAGTTTATAAGTCTTGTTTTCCCAGGAGTGTTAGAGGTTTTAGCAAGTTTTTTGTTGTTTGCAAGCCCGTTGATAAATGATGATTTGCCAACATTTGAACGACCAATCAAAGCTATCTCTGGTAAGCCATAATCTGGACATTGTGATAGTTTTGCTGCACTTATTAAAAATTTGCCGTCTAATGATTTTTTCATTTTATTATCTTAATTTTTTTTCTAATTTTTTGATTTTTCTATTTATTTTTCTAACTTCAAATTTTTTGTGAGGATATGCTAAATATTTTTGGTAATTATAAATAGCGTTGTAGTAATTTTTATCCTTTTCACTAGCTTTTGCTAAAAGTAATAAAGCATCAACATTTGAAGGGTTGAAGTTTAATGCTCTGATTGCATATTCTCTAGCTAAGATATAATTTTTCTTTTCAAAAAATACGTTAGCATCTTTTAAAATAGCGTTTGAACGATTTTCTGTTTTTAAAATGTATTCAAAGTTACTTAGCGCAATTTTATTATCTGCATCTTTTGATAAAGCTTTTCTCAAAGCTTGTTTAGCTGGTGCATAGTGTTTGTGGTAAGTTAGGATTTCGCCTAAATACAAATCATCTTTTAGAGTTTTTGTGTTGTTTACAGCTAGGTCAAACATTTCATTTGAATGTTGAATATCATCTAGTACAAAATATGCTTCACCTTTAGTTACCATATCATTAGTGTTTTTTACAGGGAAACTAACAAGTTGTGATAACAATTCTTTTTGATTGTATTTTTGATTAGATACGTTCATCAATTTGATTTTTGCTAAGTACAATTCTAAATCTCTTGGATTAGCTGCAATAGCTTTGTTTACGTTATCTAATGCTTTTGTGAAGTTTTGAGTTGAACCGATTATATTTTTTGAAGATACAACTTTTGCTAGCTCAAAATATGTGTTAGAAACACCTTTTAGAGCTTCTTCGTTGTATTTTTTTACACCGATAAGAGATGTGTAATATTTCAAAGCTTGGTCATATTTACCAGCTGAATAACTTATGTCTGCAATTTTTAATTTTGCATCATAAAGGTTTGGATTAGTTACAGAAACTGTTTTTAGTTGTTCAATTGCAAATTCGCTATCAGAACGTTTTTCATAGATTTCTGCTAAGTTTAAATATGGTTGAATATTTTCTGGTGCAATAGCGCTTGCTTTTTTGAACGCTTGAATTGCAGCAGCTTCGTTGCCTTGATTTCTGTAAATTTCACCAAATAAATTGAAAATTGATGAAGAGTTTGAATTTATACATTGAGCGTTATTCAAGTATGTTAACGCTTGAGAATAATCTTGTCTTTTGTTAGCTAATTGTGCTAAATGGAAGTATGCTGAAGCGTTACGAGGATTTATTTTAACTGATTTTTTGAATTTTAGTTCAGCCTCGTTTAAGTCATTGTTCAAATAATCAACTGTACCTAAATTGTCTAGTGCAGTTGCAAATTGTGAATCAATAGAGATTGATTTTAAAAACATTTCTTTTGCTTTATCAAGGTTATTTAATTTTAATTCGCATAGACCAAGATAATTGTACGCTGCAAAGTGTTTTTGGTCTAAAAGAGTTGCAAGTGTGAATTGTTCTTTTGCAGAATTAATAAGCTCAGGTTTGTTTGCTTGATAATCCATGTTAGAAGAATTTAATCTTGCTAAATATAGTAAACCTTGTGCGTAGTGTAAGTTAGCATTTTGAGGTGTTGTTTTCATGTATTTGTTTATGTCTGCTTGAGCAGAGTCTAAGCTTTTTTTCTTAACTTTTGAAATGATTTGCAAACTTCTTGCATTAATATCGTTTGGATTCGATTTTAGTAATGAATTAATTTTTGCCTCAGCGTTAGCATTGTTGCCATATTCAAGCATTTTTATTACAGATGAGTTTGGACTGTAAGTATTGCTTTCAACTTTAACCTCCATTTTTGGTGCAGGTTTTGTAGCAGTTGTTTTTTGTGCGGGTGCTGGTGCTGAATTAGCTGTATTGCATACTAATAGTGCAGTAGCTAGTGTTAATATAATCTTATTTTTCATACTAAATTTCTTCCGTTATTTTTTGTAAAAGTTTTTTCAAAATATTGTAAATATTGTATAATAACAACGTGAAAAAATCAACATAGAGGGGCTATGGCACTTTTAGAATCATCAAAACAATATCTTGAAATGTTTAAAACATATTTGATTGTTGAGAAGAACTTTTCTGAACATACTCTAAAGGCGTATACGTCTGACTTGTTGACGTTTTTGATTTGGTTGAAGGATATTCCATGTACGTCTGTTAATTATACAAAATTGAGAGAATATCTTTATTTTATACAGAAGTTTGATTACAAAAAGACTACCGTTGCTAGAAAATTGGCATCTGTCAGAACTTTTTATAAGTTTTTATATAGAGAAAAAGTTATGGAGATTAATCCTGCTGCAAACTTAAATTCTCCTAAACGTCCAAAATCTTTGCCTAAATTTTTGACTCCGCAAGAAATGGAAAAGATTTTGAATAATGTTAAAATGGATACTCCTGCTGGTTATCGTAATAAAGCTATTTTAGAACTTCTTTGGGCAACTGGCATGCGTATTAGCGAATTGAGCGGACTTAATTTTGGCGACTTAAATCTTGAAAATAACGAGATTAGAGTTTTTGGTAAAGGTGCAAAGGAAAGAATTGTACTTGTTACGGATAGGGCAAAAACTTATTTGCAAAGATATATTGAAAATGCCAGACCTTTGATTGTTGCAAAAGGTTTTAAATTGGAAGAAATAACTGAAAGTACACCTGTTTTTATTAATAATACTGGTTATAGACTTCAAAATAAAACTGTTAGAAACGCTATTAAAGATGTTGTTGATAATATTCAATTGCCGAAAAAAGTTACACCTCACATGTTTAGACATAGTTTTGCGACAAAATTGATTGAAAATGGCGCAGACTTGAGGGTTGTACAAGAGCTTTTGGGACATGCTAGTATTTCTAATACACAAATTTACACTCATATCAGTACAAAACACTTGCAAGATGTTTACGAAGCTTCTCACCCACGAGATAATTTATAAATTTCAGCTATTTATATTATTAATTTAATTTGAAAAAATATTATAATCTTGGTATGAGTATTCAAGATTTATCAGAATATTTGGACTTTCTTGATGTAGAAAGAGGTCTTTCACAAAATACGATAGATGCTTATAGACGTGATTTAGAAACGTTTATAGAATTTTGTCTTGCAAAATTTTCAGTTGATGAAAAAAATATTTCTAGATTGATTGTGAATGCTTATTTGCGAGATTTGCATGAAAATCATTATAATCCAACGAGCATTTCAAGAAAAATTGCTTCCCTGAGAGGTTATTATAGATGGTTGAGCGCAAATGAAAAAATAAGTTCAAATCCAATAGATACAATTGAAATGCCAAAACTTCCACAAAGATTACCAAAGGTTGTATCTGTTGAAGATATTAAAAAAATGCTTGCTGAGGACTTAAATCCGCTTGAAAGAGTTGAGCTTGAACTTCTTTACGGCTCAGGTCTTCGTGTGAGTGAACTCGTTGACTTAAAGACTAATAGCTTTGATTTGAGTCAAAAATATCTTGTTGCACGAGGCAAAGGCTCAAAGGAAAGAATTGTTCCTTTTAATAATGTTTCTGCAAATGCAATTGAGGATTATTTGAAAATAAGAGATTTTATCTTGAAAAAATTCAGAATTGATACAAAAAATTTCTTGATAAATAATCAAGGTCGATTTGTTACAAGACAAGATATTTATAATTTTATTCATAAGTTAGGAGAAAAATTTCACAAAAACATTTCTCCACATACGATGAGACATAGCTTTGCAACGCATTTGCTAGAAAATGGCGCAGACTTGAGAGTTGTGCAAGAACTTTTAGGACACAGCGATGTTTCTACAACACAATTGTATACTCATATTAGTAAAAAACGTTTGAAAGACGTTTACTTTGCGATAAACGGAGCTGGATAATGAATATTACTGCAGGAAAATTTAAAGGACAAAAGATTATAGCGCCCGAAACCGATTTAGTTCGACCAACTTTGTCGAAGGTTAGAATGGCAGTTTTTAATGTTCTTCAATCTTATGTTGATTTTGAAGAAGCTACTTTTCTTGATATGTACGGTGGTTCTGGTGTAATGGGTTTGGAAGCTATTTCAAGAGGGTTTAAATCAGCTACTGTCATTGAAAAAGATAGACGAATTGCACAAATTATTAAAAAGAATTATCAAATGTTAGGTGTTAAACCTGATTTGTATAATATGGATACTCTAAAATTCAAGATTGATAAGTCTTTTGATGTTGTTTATATTGACCCACCATATTATGCAGGAGTTTATGAAAAAACTTTGGAGATTGTTCCAGATTTTCATATTTGCGTAGTTGAACACCCAGAGGACGTTGAAATAGAAGGTTTTAACTTACTAAAACAAAAAAAATATGGCGATAAACTTTTGACATTTTTAACGAAAGCATAAAAAAAGACCTCTGAAATTTCAGAGGTCTAAGAATTGTTTTAAGACTCAATGATAAAGCTAAAAGCATAAGACATTGGGTCTTTTTTAAAGCTTTTAAAGAACTATTTTACTAATTCTTTGAATTTTTTACCTGCTGAGAAAGCTGGTACAGTTTTAGCAGCGATTTTTAATTCTTTACCAGTTTGAGGGTTTCTACCCATTCTAGCTGCTCTTTTACGTGGTTCGAAAGTACCGAAACCAACTAAAGTAACTTTTTTACCTTTAGCAACTGTTTTTTCAACAGTTTCTAATGTAGCTGCTAATACGTCAGCAACTGCTTTTTGTGATAATTTAGATTTTTTTGCAACTTCTTTTACTAATTCTTCTTTGTTCATTTTTTCCTCCTTATGTAATTGAACAACTGACACCCCAAATTAAATGAATTTGTAATTTTTTAGATAAGACATAGCTGAGAGCTATATAAAATCTATGTTCTGTGTCATGTATAAATTTATTATAGCCAGTCCTATTTGATTTGCAAGTATTTTTTTTAAAAAACATGCAAATGTTAAAAAAATTTAAGAATGCTACTATTTGTAGTAGTCTTGCTTGATACGGGCAAATTTTATATTTTTGTAGAAATGGTGAAGAATTTGATAAGCATTATAACCACTGTTAGCAAGGTTATTGGCGCCATGTTGAGACATTCCGATACCATGACCATTTTTCTTTATACCACTGTCATAAGAAGGTACAGATTTTATGTAAGGTAAATCACGAGTCCAAACATCACCAGCGTTTTTTGTTTGACCGCCAGCTGAGGCTGAGTAGTATGCAGGGATAATTTTAAGGTCGTAAATCATAACGATACCTTCGGAATCTTTAACGGCACGGTTTGTGTTAATTTTTTCACTTGTTGCACCACCGTAGGCTTGGTCTTCTGGAGTGTCTTTTAGGTCATAACCTTGTGAGGCACGCTTTCCTAAGTTTGCAAGTGCATAACTTCGAGCGGCGATTGCTTGGGCTTTGTGAGCTTCGTAGTTCCAACTAGACGGCATTTCACAAGGGACAACACCTCTGATGTAGTCTTCAATGTTTAATTTATTTATTACATTCAGTCTTCCATTTATATTTATAATTCTAAGTTCACCTCTGTACCAACGATTTTTTGCATTTACAAAACCGGTTGAAGAGGTTGGTATTATTGCGACTTGATTTGTTTTAAGATTGTAATAATCGTTGTTGAATTTAAAGGCTATTAGATTTTTGTATGCCTTAAATTCATAACTTCGCATATCTTCAAGAGTGTAGAGTGTTTTGTTTGTTTTAACATCAATTATTTTGGCATCAGTTGAAGCTCCAACTTTTGTTGAAATTACACCAGTTTGAAGCCCTATTTTTATTGCAAAAACAGGGTTTTGGATAATTAATATGAAAAACAATGTTAGTAGTAATTTTTTCATCAATATATATTATAGTTCAATTATTTTATTTAGGAATAAAACAAAAATTATGATAAAATAATCAAAAAGGTAATTTTTATGGATAGATTTATCACAGAGACAAAGACAGTTAGATTTGATGAAGCTTTAGAACTTGATTGCGGAAAAACTTTGAAGGAATTCGAGGTTGCGTATGAGACTTATGGCGAATTGAATGATAACAAAGATAACTGTATTTTGCTTTTACATGCTTTGACAGGTAATGCACATGCTGCTGGGTATCACGAAGGTGATAAGAAAGCTGGCTGGTGGAATGATATGGTCGGAAGTGGTAAGGCTTTTGATAGTGATAAATATTTTATAGTATGTTCAAATATGTTGGGCGGTTGTAGCGGAACGACTGGCCCAAATTCTACTAATCCTGATACTGGAAAACCTTATGGTTTGGAATTTCCAGTGATTACGTTTGAAGATGCTGTGAGGGTTCAAAAGAGATTAATTGATTACTTGGGCGTTAAGAAATTGATTGTTGCAGGTGGCTCAATGGGCGGAATGCAAGCGATTGAATGGTCTGTTTCATATCCTGAAATGGTTAAGAAAACGATTGTTATTGCCTCTACTTCAAGACTTTCGGCACAAGCGATTGCTTTTAATGCCGTTGGGCGAAATGCGATTTTGTCTGATAGTAATTTTAATCATGGTAATTATTATGAAGGTAAAATGCCTGAAAAGGGATTGGCTATTGCAAGAATGATAGGACACATTACTTATTTGTCTGAGGATTCTATGCACAATAAGTTTGCAAGAAACTTGCAAGATAAGGATAAACTCGATTTTGATTTTAACGTAGAGTTTCAGGTGGAAAGCTATTTGCAACATCAAGGACAAGTTTTTGTGGATAGATTTGACGCAAATAGTTATTTGTATATTACAAAGGCATGCGATTATTACGATTTGACGTTGAAGTATGGAACTTTGGAGAAGGCTTTTGAAAATATACAATCAAAATTTTTAATAATATCATTTTCATCGGATTGGTTGTTCCCCTCAAGCCAATCGAAAGAGATTGTAAACGCATTGATAAAGAACGGTAAAGAGGTTTCGTATTTGGAAATTCAATCTAATGCAGGACATGATGCGTTTTTATTGGAATTTGAAAAACAAACAAAGGTTGTAAAAAGCTTCCTTGTTGGTGAGTAAAAATTAGTGAATAGAGAATAGAGTTTTTCTACTCACAACTCACTATTCACCACAATTTCGCCACATTGTAACGAAATATTAACGAAAATTTTTACATGCGTTATAAAAAAAAATTCATGTGGCATATAATGTATATAACTTTGAATTGTCCAATGACGTTATATTAGACCACGATATAACAATACCGTACGGATTCGGTATAGAGCATTAAAGAAAGGAGTTTAAATTTATGGCAATTGAATCTAAATCGGGAATACCTTGAGTTAGTGGACTAGAACGTAGAAGTTTTTATAAAGCTCTTTCATACAGAGGATAAAGGTATGAGTTACAAGGATGTAAAACAAATCAATTAGAAAAGGAGATCGAAAATTATGGCTATTACAATTAACACAAACGTTGCATCATTAATCGCACAAAAATCATTAAACAGTGCTACATCAAAAATGAATACGGCAATGGAAAGATTATCAACTGGTTTGAGAATCAATTCATCAAAAGATGATGCAGCAGGTTCAGCAGTAGCAACAAAATTAGATTATAAAATCAGCTCATTAGCAGTTGCACAAGACAACGCTCAAATGGGTTCTTCATTGTTGGATACAGAAGAAGGTACTTTAGATGTAATCCAATCAAACATGACACGTATCAGAGACTTAACTGAACAAGCAGCCAATGGTACTTATGGTGAAGATGCGATGACAGCTATCAAATCAGAAATTGCAGGTCGTTTAGAAGAAATTACACGTATCGCAGGCACAACTGAATTTAATGGTAAAAAATTACTAGACGGTTCTATGGACGCTGGCGTTAACCTACAAGTTGGTATTGAATCAGGTTCTGATTCAGTTATCAATTTAGACGGTTCATTGTTCGCAAAAACTGATTCAGCTTCATTACTAGGTGAATACAAACTTACTGCAAAAGGTAATTCAAGTATTCAAGAATATGATGGAGATGATGTAGCAGCATTAGCAGATATGGTAAAAATCGGTAATGATTTCTTCAAAAACGACAATGGTGAATTAACAAAAGCAACATCAGCTGAACAATCATCAGCAGAAGAAGCTTGGAATGAAATTACTGATGAAACTAAAAAAGTAAATGTTACAGCAGATACTGAATTCACTGTTAAAGGTTCAACATCAGCAGTTGATGCTTTAGATACAATCTTTACAAACGATGTAACAGCACAAGCATTTTTAGATAACATTGATAATGCTTTAGCAAACGTTACAGACAGAAAAACAGCAATCGGTGCTGCACAACAAAGAGTATCTTCAGCAATGGAAGTAGCAAATGTAATGTCAACAAACTTTACAAGTGCAAATTCATTGATTAAAGATGCAGACATTGCAGAAGAAAGTTCAAACTACATCAAGAACCAAATTCTTCAACAAACAGCATCAAGCTTGTTAGCAACTGCAAACCAAAACCCACAAATTGCATTACAATTGATTTAGTGAATAACAGGTATTATTGAGTAGTGAATAGAAATATTCACTACTCAGTATACCATAGTGAATAATGTGAGCCTTCATGTCATTGCTGAACGAAGTGAAGCAATCCAAGTGCGAATGAATAGTGAATACCTTTCATGTCATTCTGAGCTTGACTCAGAATCTGACCAACGACCGCATTATCCATTCACCAACCTCAGATTCCGTGTCGAGCACGGAATGACAAAATTTTCTACTCACTATTCACTACTCACCAAATCCTATTTCTCCTCCAAATAGAGGATATTATTTTAAATCATTTAAAGAAATTTTTTATTTACCCGACAATCATGTCATAGCGAAATATACAGGCTAACTGTGAAGGTATGGAATACTTCACTAGCCCTCTATTGAGCAAACCATAGAAGTACAAGCAATATGAAAGGAATCATTTATGGCAATTACAATCAACACAAACGTGGCTTCTTTGATTGCGCAAAAATCGTTGAATAATGCGACATCAAGAATGAACACAGCAATGGAAAGATTATCAACAGGTTTGAGAATCAATTCATCAAAAGACGATGCAGCAGGTTCAGCTGTATCAACAAAATTGGACTACAAAGTTAGTTCATTAGCAGTAGCACAAGATAACGCACAAATGGGTTCTTCTTTATTAGATACAGAAGAAGGTACATTAGATGTTATCCAATCAAACATGACACGTATCAGAGACTTAACTGAACAAGCAGCCAACGGTACATACGGCGAAGATGCGATGACAGCGATTAAATCAGAAATTGAAGGTCGTTTAAAAGAAGTTACTCGTATCGCAGGTACAACAGAGTTCAACGGTAAGAAATTACTAGACGGATCTATGGACGCTGGTATTAACCTACAAGTTGGTATCACATCAGGCGAAGATTCAGTTATTAACCTAGCTGGTTCATTGTTTGCTTCAACAACATCAGATTCATTGTTAGGTGACTATGAGTTTTCTGTAACAAGTGATGGCGACGGAAAGAAAATTGGTGCAGATGATGATCCATCTACAAAAGCAGATGCAAAAGTAAAAACATTCAAAGCATCAGTTTCATTAAATGGTGCAGCTGCAGCAGAAACAGAACTTGCTAAATTTGGTGGTTCTTACTATGTAAATGATGGTGGTAAATTAACTGTTGTTTCATCTGCTGACGTTGAAGCTGTAGACAAAGCATATAATGAACAATTAGAGGCTAAAGGTGTTACATCATCATCTGACACATTTACTTTCCAAGCTGAAGATGCAGACGGAAATGATTCTACAAGAGCTGTTGACAACTTAGACAATATCTTTAGTAATGACCAAACTGCGCAAGCATTCTTAGATAACATTGATAAAGCGTTGGCAAACGTTACAGACAGAAAAACAGCAATCGGTGCTGCACAACAAAGAGTTGCATCAGCAATGGAAGTAGCAAACGTAATGTCAACAAACTTTACAAGTGCAAATTCATTGATTAAAGATGCAGACATCGCAGAAGAAAGTTCTAACTACATTAAGAACCAAATTCTTCAACAAACAGCATCAAGCTTGTTAGCAACTGCAAACCAAAATCCACAAATTGCTCTTCAATTAATTTAGTGAATAGGTATTAGTGAGTAGTGAATAGAAATATTCACTACTCAAGATACCATGGTGAGCAAAAGTGAGCCTTCATGTCATTCCGTACTAGATACGGAATCTGAGGACGATGAATGTGAAAAATGTTCGTTGGTCAGATTCTGAATATACCCGCAGAATGAAGAAATTCACCAAGCACGCTTCAGAATGACAGTAAATAGATTGCTTCGTCATTACATTCCTCGCAATGACGGCAAGGACAGACACCAAAATGTCATTGCGAACGAAGTGAAGCAATCCACACAACTCACTAAAACTACTATACTTTAGGGCTGTTACAATCAAAGAGAAAAAATGGCAACAAATAACGCAGAAAGTAAGAAAGAAGAATTGATTGTTGAAGTGAAAGAATACAGCAAAATGGCTTGTAAATAAACAAAAGGATTGAAATGTTTATTTACCAATCACTAGGAAAATCTCGACAGATAGTGATGCAAGTGAATCTAAGTGAACCCTCAACCGTCCTAGCGGACACCTTCTCCCAGTATTGGGCGAAGGGAATGGGACAAAACCTCGCCACATTTCAGTTTTACTGAAATAGGGGAGAGGAGAATTATCAATTTGAACAATAGTGAAAATTAGATAATTCGGTGAGGGTAAAAACAAAAAAGTGAATAGGCGCGAGTGAGCAGAGGCTAGAGAGCTTTTGCGAGAGTGAAGAAATCACGATAGCAAAACTCGGAACTGCCGTTTAACGCGAACGAGCAAGACAAAAAGTAAAAAAGTGAATAGAAACGGTCTTTTTCTGTCATGCTGAACTTGTTTCAGCATCTGACCGGCGAATGGATTATCCATTCACCAACCTCGGATTCCGTGTCAAGCACGGAATGACAATAAAAGAGAGTCTACTCACAATTCACCACTCACTACTCACAATTATGTACGAGAAAATAGCAAACGGATTAATTTAAAATTGAAAGGAGATCAATCTTATGGCTATTACAATTAACACAAACGTTGCATCATTGGTTGCACAAAAATCGTTGAATAATGCAACGTCAAGAATGAACACAGCGATGGAAAGATTATCAACAGGTTTGAGAATCAATTCATCAAAAGACGATGCAGCTGGTTCTGCCGTATCTACTAAGTTAGAATACAAAATCAGCTCATTAGATGTTGCTCAAGACAACGCACAAATGGGTTCTTCATTATTGGATACAGAAGAAGGTACTTTAGACGTTATCCAATCAAACATGACACGTATCAGAGACTTAACTGAACAAGCAGCCAACGGTACTTACGGTGAAGATGCGATGACAGCTATCAAATCTGAAATTGAAGGTCGTTTGAAAGAAGTAACTCGTATTGCTGGCACAACAGAATTCAATGGTAAAAAATTACTAGACGGATCTATGGACGCTGGTATTAACCTACAAGTTGGTATTGAATCTGGTTCTGATTCAGTTATCAATTTAGACGGTTCATTATTTGCTTCTACAACAGCAGATTCATTATTAGGTGATTATGAATTTGAAGTTGAAAGTGGCGGTGACGGCAAAGTTATTAACGCTGCTGATGATCCATCTACTGTAAGTGGTAAAGTAAAAACATTTACTGCAAATGTTGCAATAGATGGTAAAGCAGCTGCTGATGTTACTCTTGCAAAATTCGGTGGTTCATATTACAAAGTTGATGGTACTAAGTTAACTGCTATTTCATCAGCAGATGTTGATACTGTAGATGCAGCTTACGAAAAACAATTAGAGGCTAAAGCTGTTACATCATCAGATAAAACATTTACATTTGTAAATGCAGATGGCTCTACAAAAGCTGTTGACAACTTAGACAACATCTTTAGTAATGACCAAACTGCGCAAGCATTCTTGGATAACATTGACAAAGCGTTGGCTAACGTTACAGACAGAAAAACAGCAATTGGTGCTGCACAACAAAGAGTGTCTTCAGCAATGGAAGTAACTAATGTAATGGCAACAAACTTTACATCAGCAAATTCATTGATTAAAGATGCAGACATCGCAGAAGAAAGTTCAAATTACATTAAGAACCAAATTCTTCAACAAACAGCATCAAGCTTGTTAGCAACAGCAAACCAAAACCCACAAATTGCTTTGAGTTTGATTTAGTCGGATTTTCGGTAGGGCGCCGTGTGAGCGAAAGCGAACCCAGCCCGTAAGGTGGAGCGGGACGTTACTCCCGCGACAACCCGAATAATCCGAAACGGAAATGGTATAAGTGAATAGTGAGTAGATTTTTCTACTCACTACTCCAGATACCAATTAGTGAAAAGTGAGTTTTCATGTCATTCCGGACTCCGATCCGGAATCTGAGGACGATGAATGTAAAAAATATTCGTTGGTCAGATGCTGAATCAAGTTCAGCATGACAAGAGAGAAAGTAGGTTGGGGTTTCTACCCCAACAAAGACAAACGAGATTGCTTCGTCATTTCATTCCTCGCAATGACAATAAAGACGGGGTACTCACCAATTCACTCCAGTACTGAACTCGTTTCAGTACCTGACAAAATGATAATTAAATAAAGTTAAAATTAACCGTGTCATGCTGAACTTGATTCAGCATCTGACCAACAAGGAATAGAAAAATTAAACTAAAAATCTAATTTACACATTCGACACTGGTCAGATTCTGAATATATCCGCAGAATGAAGAAATTCACCAAGCGCGCTTCAGAATGACATAAGAGTAATTCAAAACTGATAAATTTATTTGTCATCAATAGAATAGATTCTGAAACGAGTTCAGACAATCTAAACTAATTAAATTCATAAACAATTTGTTGGTGTAGATTATTAAAGGATTAATAATAAACTTAATCTAATAGCCATAGTGATTGCCGTGTTGGTTGTTACTAGGCGGCCAACATGGCACACTAAGCAAATTTTATTTTGAGATTATTTATAATCGGAGAAGAGCGACCTTGAAAATTTTTTCAAGGTCGCTCTTCTATTCTTAATTTTTGTTTGTAAACATATTGCAAACTTGATTGGATTTTTTTAAAATATAATTGGTGAATAGATGTTAGTGAATAGTGAATAGCTATTGTATTTAATGTCATGCTGAACTCGTTTCAGCATCCTACCAACAAGGAATAGATAAATACAACGATAAATATATTAACGTTGAAAGTACACATTTGACACTGGTAAGACCCTGAAATAAATTCAGGGTGACAGTAAGAGTATAACTCGCTAAATCCTACTCACCAACAAAGACAAACGAGATTGCTTCGTCATTTCATTCCTCGCAATGACGGCAAGCGTGGACACCAAGGTAAATTATGAATCAAGCACAAAAGAAAATTTTAATAGTTGACGATGACGACGAAATTAGAGAACTTCTTGAATTCGACGTTGCTCAAAGTGGTTATTTTGTCGATACTGCGCATGACGGTCTTGAAGGTTTGAACAAGGCTCTTAACAACTCTTATGACCTTATCCTTTTAGACGTTATGATGCCTAAAATGAACGGGTTTGATGTTTGCAAAAATATCAGAAACGCAAAAATAAACATTCCAATCCTTCTTTTAACAGCAAAAGGTACAATTGAGGATAAGACAGAAGGTTTTGATTGCGGTGCAGACGACTACTTAGTAAAACCTTTTGATATCCAAGAAGTTTTGCTAAGAATAAGAGTTCTTCTACGCAGAAACCAAGTTGTAGAAGATACAAATTCTTTATCAAACGAAATTCTTCAAGCAGGCGATATCACAATCTTGCCAGAAAGTCTTGAAGTAATCATCGTTAACAAAAAAGTTAAACTTACTCCTACTGAGTTTGAAATTCTATACTGTCTAATGCAACATTTCAACAACCCTGTTACGCTTGCAGTTTTGCTTGATGAGGTTTGGGGTTACGATTCGGACGAAGATGTTCGTATGCTTAGAGTTCACGTGGGTGGGCTTAGAAACAAAATTGAACCTAATGTTAAATCGCCTCAATATTTGCACACTGTAACAAATGTAGGTTACAAGTTAACTCCATTTAAAGAAGATTAATTATGAAAAAATATTTTAAATTAAAAAGATTAAAAATTGCAGAGCAAATCCTTATCGTATTGTTTTGCGCAGTTATGGTTCCAATGATTGTTAGTGGTCTTATCATTAACAATATCAACCAACACGCAATCCGTGCCCAATTGAGAGATTCAGCAGAACTTGTATCAAGTATGGTTAGTGAAGAAATTGATATGTTCATCGCAACAACATACAACGAGCTTCAACAAGTTGATGCTGTTTTAAAAACTATTCCAGTAGGTTCTAGACAAGCATATTTGGCAGATTTAAAACATAATTTTACACAATATGAGGATTTGAGATTAGTTAATAATTTGAAAGGTTTTGACGAATTATACGATAAAAATTTAGAAAAAGGCTTAATCACAATAAACGTCAAAACATACGACGGCAAATACTTAATAGCAACGTATAATTTAGAACTATTTAAAAAATTCTTATTCCGCTCACTAAAAGATGATATACGTCAAATTTACGTTATTTCAAGTAAACACGAGGTCATTGCAGCACATAATTTTACAACGGAATTATATGTAGAATCAACAGGACTTTTACCAAAACATTTAGTAGAAGATAAACCAGTTATTTTCGGTAACGTAAAGAACCAACCTCTATGTTATTTTAAAAAATCAAATCCAGATTTGATGATTATCGTAAATACAACAGAAAAAGTTACAAACGATACTATTAATGATAACAGAGCAAAACTTTTACTTGCTGTATTTATTTCGTCATTATCAGTATTCTTTGTAGTCGCATTATACATTTATTACATGTATATCAACATAAGACAGTTATTCAAAGGTATTATCGCTGTATCACAAGGTAATTATCAAAGACAAATTCGTCTATTAAAAAATATCTTTACACCTTATGAAATTGTTTTCTTAGCGTTTGAATTTAACAAAATGGCGAATGAAATTCACAAATCCTACAAAGAGCTTGAAAAGAAAAACTCTGAACTTGTTGAACTTAACGAATTCCGTTCAAACTTAATCGACACGGTAAGCCATGAGCTTAGAACACCTTTGACAAGTATTCAAGGTTACACTTCAAGACTTCTTAGACAAGATATTCAAATCGATGAGGAAACTAAGCAAAAATCTCTTAAAATTATTAAACGTCAGTCAGAAAGACTTAAACGTATGATTGAAGATTTGCTTGTAATTCCTGATATTGAGCGTGAAAGAATTAAAATGAATATTGAGCCGGTTTGGATTATTGAAACAATCGAAAATTCAAAGGTTCTTATTAAAGACAAAAACAAAAAAGAAATCGAAAGTTCAATTCATGAAGATTTTCCGTTAGTTCTTGCTGATAAAGACAGATTGGAACAAATCATTTTGAACTTGCTTGATAATGCTGCAAAATATGCTTACGAAGATACGCTGATAAAAATTGACGGCGAAGTTACAGAAAATCAAGCTATTATCAAGATTTCTAACCAAGCAGATTATATTCCAGAAGACAAATTATCAAAATTGTTTGAAAAATTTATCAGAATGGACGATTCTACAACAAGAACTTCTCGTGGAACAGGTTTGGGCTTGTTTATCGTAAAAGGTCTTGTAGACTGTATGAATGGCGAAATTTCTCTATCAAGTACAAAAGATAATGTTTTTACAGTAACATTGAAATTACCTTTGTTTAAAGAAGTTTAAGGTATTTGCTATGTTTATGGAGAAGGCAATTGAGCTTGCAAAACAGGTAAAAAAAGATGTTCCAGTATCTGCTGTGATAGTTAAAAATGGCGAAATTATAGCTTTTGCGCAAAATGAACGTGAGCTTGATAATGATGTAACGTCTCATGCTGAAATCCTTGCTATCCGTAAAGCTGAAAAGGTTTTGAACAATTGGCGACTTGATGATTGCGAAATGTACGTTACGCTAGAGCCTTGTCCGATGTGTGCATGGGCTATTCTTCAATCAAGAATTAAAACTGTTTATTTCGGCTCTTTCGACAAAAACTATGGTGCTTTCGGTTCTGCCATTGATTTGAGAGAACATGCAAATTCAAAATTGAAGGTGTATGGTGGCATTATGGAAGAAGAATGTGATAAGATTTTAGAGGAGTTTTTTAAAAAGATAAGATGAACTTAAAACAACAACTTGATGAACTCGTTCTAAAATACGAAACAAAAGATTTTATAAAAGATGATCCAATTCAATTCCCGCACCGTTTTAAAGAGGTTAAAGATATTGAATTAGCAGGTTTTATCGCCTCAATGTTTGCTTTTGGAAACAGAAAAGTTTTTATCAGAAAACTTGATGAACTTTTTAATCTTTTTCAAAATGAACCTAAAAATTTTATAGAAAATTTTGAGAGAAAATCGTTGAAGGGTTTCAATTATCGTTTTGCAAAAGAAGAAGATGTTGAAGAAATTTTCTTAGTTTTAAAAAAGTTATATTCTTCAAATAGTTCATTGGAAGAGCTTTTTAAATATGGTTATGAAACTAAAGATTTTCACCAAATGCTAAAAGTGGTAACTGATTATTTTTATTCAAATATGGAAAATACTTTTGGTGCAAAATATTTGATCCCAGATGCGAACAAAAATGGTGCTATGAAACGTGTAAATATGTTCTTGCGTTGGCTTGTTCGTGACGGTGTTGTTGATTTAGGTATTTGGAAATTTATTGATAAATCTGAACTTCTAATACCTCTTGATACTCACGTTGCAAGGATTTCTCGTGAAATGAATTTACTAAAAAGAAATTCTAACGATTTTAAAGCTGTAAAAGAATTAACAAATGAATTAAAAGCTTTTGATAAAAATGATCCTGTAAAATACGATTTTGCCATGTTTGGCTATGGAATTGATAATCCAAAAATTAAAGTAACAAATGTTAATAAAATAGTGTAAAACATGCAATTATTTTGGATTTCAAACCTTTAATGAAACATAAGGTAGTTTAGTAGGTTTAATATGAATATTCAAAATGTTTTTAATATAAATTTTGCTGGAAAAGTTGAAGATAAAAAGACTTCAAATGCAAGACCATATTTTGCTCCACAAAAACCAGATACTTTCGAGCGTACAACTGCACCTAAAACAGAAGCTAAAAAAGGTAATGTTCTAGGTCAAATTGCTAACATGTACAACAAAATGGTTCCATTAAAATTAGACCCTGAAAGTACAGAAATCATGAAAAAAGATAAACTTGATACAGGCAAAGTTTTATCTTTAGTTAAAGACATGACTACAAGCAAGACTGATAAAATTACCCTTGAAAGAGCTGAATATGACGGTAAAAACAATTATCTTTTAAGAGCAAAAAATAATGATGATAGTGAAAATATCAAACTTTTAGATAAAAACTTAAACATTTTAGAACAAGAAAACGTTAAGTATGAATATGATAAAAAAGGTTATCCTGTTTCTAAAACTGTTATGACAAACGATTTTAGAACAAATACTTTCTGCGAATCAAAATTCAAATTTGATAAAGAATACTATCAACCTATTATGACTGAGGCTACTAAAATTAGACGTGATAGCCAAAACAGATTAATCAGAAAAGAAACTTATGAAATGTCTGATGTTGAAGGCATGTACAACGTTAAATATGAATTTCCAAACGGTAAAGTAAGACAAATTTCTAAAGCAACAAAAGATAAAAATACAGGCGCTGTTTTAATTGAAAAAGATATGCGTTCTACTGATATGACTAGAACTCAATATAGATACGAAGATGACCCAAATGGTAACAGAATTATTGATTACAAAATCACTTCACCAGACGGCAAAGTTTTGATGAACCAATCTCAAACTTTTGAAGTTTTAGGCAAAAATAAATTCCGTTCTACAAGAAATGATAAATCATACTTAATGGAATTGGATTATAAAACTAAAAATCTAACAGTTACTGACGAAACTAAAGACGAACGTCATGAAATTAGATTAAAAGAATTGATTTCTGGTAGAAGAACTCCTCTTATCAAAATGTTAAAAACAATTTCAGGTGATGAACTTATCAACTTGAACAATAACGTTTTAGGAATGACAGAAGCTAGAAATAAATTAGACTCTTATTGTGAAAATATTGAACTTGATGAGTCAGATTTTTATGCAGATGAAGACCAAACTTATATGTTTAACAACTTAAATGTTGGTGCTGATCCATTTGTATTCTTGCACGAATTAGGTCATGCAACTGATATCGGTGGCAAACTTGTAACAGAAAAATTAAACAAAAAAACTAACAAATACGAAATGTATGTAGAAGATGCTTTCAGAAACGATAAAAATTTCAAAAAGATTTACGCTGAAGAAAGACAAAACTTCTTAAAAGAGTTCCCAACAAACGAAAGAAATCACATCAACTACTTTATTGCTGATGAAGCTATTAAAGGTAGACCAGATCAAGGTAGAAAAGAAACTATTGCGGAAACAAATGCTATATTGAATACTTATCAAAGCACAGATTTGTTAGGTTCAAGAACTCAATATTTGCAACAACACTTCCCTAGAACAATTGCATATTTGAGTGAAAAATTAACTCCTACAAAATAGTTTTTTTTAATAGGTTTTTTATTGTTACACTCTTTTAATTCTTTCGCTATATTATTTTGTTTGAAGTAAAATTATTATATGAAACTGGAATTAGAAGAAATTATTAAGGCAACTTCTGCAAAAGTCCTTAAAAACGATATAAAAACTGGAAAATTAAATTTTTCTACAGATACAAGAACAATTCAAAAAGGCGATATTTTTGTACCGATTAAAGGTGAAACTTTTGACGGCGAAAATTTTATTGAAAACGCTTTAAATAATGGCGCAGAAGCATATTTTACACGTAATGAAAAAGTTTTTGATAACGCAAAAGTTGCTCTTCAAGTTAAAGATACTCTTGTTGCGTATTTGGAATGTGCAAGATTATGCAGAAAAAATATTAACCCAAAAGTTATTGGTATTACTGGTAGTAGTGGTAAAACAACTTCTAAGGAAATGATGTATGCTATTGCATCAGAAAAATTTAGAACTCACAAAACTGATAAAAACCACAATAACGAAATCGGTTTTTGCCAAACAATGTTTAATATGCCAGAAGATACAGAGGTTTTGATTGTAGAGATGGGTATGAGAGGTTTTGGTGAAGTTGAACTTCTTTCAAAATATTCTGAACCTGATATTACAATAATCACAAACGCTGGAACAGCGCATATTGGTAGACTTGGTTCAAAAGAAAATATCGCAAAAGCTAAATGTGAAATCGTTAAATACCAAAATCCAAACGGTACTTTTGTAACTGAAGAAAATCCTATGGTTGAAAATATTGTTAATTTTTCTGGTAAAAAAGTCTTCTGTACATTAGATGACGTTGAGTTTTTAGAAAAAACAACTGATTATACAAAATTTTTGTATAAAGGCAATGAATTTGAGATTAACGTAAGTGGTGAATACAACGTTAAAGATGCTATTGAATGTATCGAAGTTGGTTTAGCTTTGGGTATGGAGATTAAAGATATTCAAGCAGGTCTTAAAAAATACAAAAACATTGAAAAAAGATTTGAAGAAGAAATAGTTAACGGTTTTAAGGTTATAAATGATAGCTATAATGCAAATCCTGACAGCATGAAGGGGTTTGTAAAAAATGTAGTTGAACTTTATGAAAACCCTGTTCTTGTTTTAGGAAATATGGGTGAGCTTGGTGAAAATTCTGCAAAATATCACACAGAAATTGGTGAATATATTAACACTTTAAACAAGACAAACATAACTGTTTTGACAGTTGGAGAGCTTGCAAAAGAAATCAACAACGCTATTTCCGTTAATATAAACAAAAAACATTTTGAAAATACAAAAGACGTAAGCCTTTACATTCTTGCTAATATTGATAGACGTTATACAATATTTTTAAAGGCATCACGTTCAGAAAAATTTGAAGATATAATCAAATACTTAAAAGGAGATAATCTATGATTATGATAACAGTAGCAATGCTACTTGGTTTAATATTATGTTTGCTTTTCGGTGTTCCTTATGTGGATATCGTTAAGAAAAAAATGTTCAATCAACATGTTAAAGATGTTATTGCAGAACAACACAAAGACAAAGACGGTACTCCAACAACTGGTGGCATTTTTATCTTTTTAGCAATTGTAATTGCTTCTGTTACAACTCTTATGTTGGCTCAAAAATTGACTACAACAGCGTTATTAATTTTAATCACTTTATTTTTCTACGCTCTTGTTGGTTTTCAAGACGATTATATCAAAATTAAAAACAAAGAAAACGACGGTATTAGTGCAAGAGGTAAATTTTTAAGACAAGTTATGATTGCATTGTTACCTGCGATTTTCGTTATGTGTACAAAAGGTGATATGGCAACATATTTAAGCGTTGGTTATTGGCATTTTAACATTGGTTGGTTGTATCCAATCTTTGTTGTATTTGTTCTTACAGGTGCATCAAATGCTTACAACTTAACTGACGGCTTAGACGGTTTAGCTGCATCTTGCGGTGTGTTTTCATTCTTGGCTTGTACAATTATCGGATTTTTATTAGATGAACCAGAAGTTGCAATTATTTCTGCAACTGTTGTTGGCGCATTGATTGGTTTTCTTAAATACAATAAACCAAAAGCTCAAATCTTTATGGGCGATACTGGTTCTTTAGCTTTAGGTGGTTTACTTGGTGCTCTTGCGGTTATCGGTAAATTTGAATTATGGTTAATTCCAATTGGTATCATTTATATTATGGAAACTCTTTCTGTAATGCTTCAAGTTGCAAGCTACAAAACAACAGGTAAAAGAATTTTCAAAATGTCACCTATCCACCACCACTTTGAGAAATGTGGTTGGAGTGAAAAAAGAATTGTAGTTACATTTGCAGTTATATCTGCGATTTTCTCTGCAGTTTCTATAGTTTTTTCTTACTTATTCTTTAGAGGGTTGATATAATGAAAACAAATTGGTTTGATAAAAAAGTTTTAATATTAGGTTTGTCAAAAAGTGGTATTGCAGCTGCAAAATACTTAAACTATAAGGGCGCAGATGTTTATATCACAGAGATTAAAGAAGTTAATCTTGATAATTACAAGGAATTGTTGGACGAAGGTATTAAGATTGAATCAGGTCATCACAGTGATGAATTTATAAAAGATACTTATCTTGCAATTACAAGTCCTGGAATTCCTCCACAAACAGAAATTTTCAATCGTTTGAAAGAAGAAAAAACACCAGTTATTTCAGAAGTCGAACTTGCTTATAAAGAAACAGGTAAACCATTTATCGCAATTACTGGTACAAATGGTAAAACAACAACAACTTCTTTGACAGCTCATATTTTACAACAAGAATACAAAGCAGAAGCTTGTGGAAACATTGGCCTTCCACCTTGTGCATTGTTGACAAAAGATTTAGATTATTTTGTTTTAGAAGTAAGTTCATTCCAATTACATTACAGTGATGCTTTTCAAGCTCAAATCGCTTGTTGGTTAAATTTTACACCAGATCATGTTAATTGGCACGGTAGTTTAGAAAATTACTTTAACGATAAAGCAAAAATCTTTAGAGGTGCTCAAGCACCAGCGTTTGCAGTATTCAATGCGAAAGATGAAAAGCTTGTAGAATTTAGTAAAGAATGTCCTTCTGAAAAATTCTTCTTTGCTGATAAAATGGGTGAAAATGCTTGTTATATCGAAAATAATGAACTTATGTTTATGAGAAATGGCAAAGTTGAAAAAATTATGGACGTTGCTGATATTCCATTAATGGGTGAACACAATTACCAAAACGTAGAATGTTCAGTTATTTGTGCAAAAATTGTTGGCTTAACTAATGAACAAATTGCAGAAGCTGTTAAATCCTTCAAGGTTCCGGCTCACAGATTTGAATATGTAACTGAAAAAGAAGGCGTTAAGTTCTACAATGATTCAAAAGCAACCAATCCAGAATCTGCAATTGTTGCAATAAATTCTTTCCCAGAAAATGAAAATGTTGTCTTGATTGCTGGCGGAAGAGATAAAAATACAGATTTAACAGAGTTCTGTAATTCAATTAAAAAACACATTTCAACAGTTGTTTTAATTGGCGAAGCTACTCAAAGATTTGAAGAAAACTTGAGAAAATCTGGTTATGAAAACATTTTAAAAGAAGAAACTTTTGAAGGTGCTATTTCAAAAGCGTATTCTCTAAGACCAAATGCCGTTTTATTATCACCGGCATGTGCAAGTTTCGATATGTTTAGTGGGTATGAAGAAAGAGGAGATGTATTTAAGGACTATGTCTTATCCAAAGTATAGTAATAGAAAATCTTCATACGCTCCAAAATATAGTGTTACTGTTTCTCCTCCAGACAGAACACTAATGATTGTCGTTGCATTTTTGGTAATTATTGGCTTGATGTCAATTTTTTCTGCAAGTGCACCAAAATGTATTGAGGCAGACATTACGCCATTAAAATTCGTAGCGCAACAGTTTGTGTTTATGATTTTAGGGGTTTTAGGGATTAAATTTTTCTCAAACTATGATTATAAAAATTTAGTTCCTTTGACAATGCTTGTCGCAATCTTCGTAATTATATTACTTGCGTTGGTAGGGTTAACACCATTAGGTTTGACCGTAAACAATTCTACCCGTTGGTTGAACTTAGGACCTTTGAGTTTCCAACCGTCTGAGTTCTCAAAATTGGCGGTAGTACTGCTACTTGCAAGTGCTTTTTATAAAAATCCAAAGATAACACAACAAAAAATGGTTTACTTTTTCCCAATATTGATAATGGTTTTGTTCATTTTTAAACAACCAAACTTATCAATGGTAATTTTATTGGGATTGACCTCATTGATTATGTGGTTAAGTGCTGGTGGACCTTTAAAATTGGCATTTACAACTATTTTTGGCGGTATTGGCTTTGTTGCATTGAATATCTTTACTGCTTTAAATGGTATGTGGTCATTGTTAAAACCATATCAGTTAACTCGTATCACAACTTGGTTAAATCCAGAACTTGATTCACAAGGAGCAGGTTATCAAATCGTTCAATCGCTTACAGCGTTTGCTTCCGGCGGATTTTTCGGGGTTGGTTTTGGTAACTCTAAACAAAAACTTTTCTGGCTTCCAGAATCTCACACCGACTTTATTTATTCTGTAATCGGTGAAGAATTAGGTTTTATAGGCTGTGTTTTAGTTATAGGCTTGTTCTGGACATTTATTCATAGAGGTTTAATTATTGCTTCTCGTTGTCCGGATATGTATGGTAAACTTTTGGCGGTAGGTATTACCTTCTCAATTGGTTTTCAAGCATTTTTGAATATATCAGTAACATGTTCATTCTTACCAGCAACAGGTGTTCCATTACCATTCATTAGTTATGGTGGTTCTTCATTAATGGTAACTCTTTGGATGATTGGTATTTTATTAAATATTTCTAAAAAACGTATAAGAAGAATAAGGGAAAGAAACAATGTCAGATACATCTAAAAAATATACTTATTTTATAACAGGCGGAGGTACAGGCGGACATATTTATCCGGCAATGGCTGTCTGTGAAGCATTAAAAAACGATGCTGAAACAAAAGATATTTTTTACGTTGGTAATCCTAAAAATCTTGAATACGATATTGTCAAAAAAGCAGGTTTTAAATTCTTGCCGATAAAAGTTTCTGCAATGCCTAGAAACTTGAGCTTTGGGCTTATTAAATGGGCTTTTGAATTAGAATTAGCAAACTGGAAAGCTTTGTATTATTTACTAAAATACAAACCTCATTGTATTTTAGGTACAGGCGGTTATGTTAGCGCACCAACTTTGTTTGCTGCAACAATAATCAAAAAACCATTTATGATTCATGATTGTGACGTTCACCCTGGGATTGTTTCAAAATCCGTTGCACCTTTGGCGAAGGCTGTTTCTTTAGCTTTTGAGGAAAGCGAACAATTTATGAATGCTCATAGATTTTATGTTAACGGAAACCCTATTAGAAAGACTTTTAAAGAACTTTCTAAGGTTGATGCTAGACTTAACCTAGGTCTTAAAAATAAATTGACAATTTGCATTATGGGTGGTTCTCAAGGTGCTAAATCAATTAATAATGCAACTGTTAAAATTTTAAGAGAATTGTCTGAAAAATATGACGTACAAGTTATTTTCCAAACTGGTAAAAGACATTATGATGCTTGCATAAACAAGTTGAAAGAAATTTATCCAGAATATGAAAATGATAAAAATTTAATGGTAAGACCTTATTTTGACGATATGGCAACAGTTTTGAAAGCAAGTGATATAGCTGTTTCAAGAGCAGGTTCTTTGAGCTTGTCAGAAATTTGTGCTTGCGGAATTGCTCCTATTTTAATTCCGTATCCTTACGCTGCTGCTGATCATCAACGTAAAAATGCTAAGACTATGCTTAAAAATGAAGCTTGTATTTATTTAGAAGATTCTGATACAACTCCAGAGGCTTTGATGAAATTCTTATCATTCTTAATCGAAAATCCTGACAAATTAGAACTTTTGCAAAACAATACAAGAAGTTTAGCAAAATATGATGCGACAGAAAAAATTGTAAAACAACTGAAAACTATAGCAAGATGGCAATTGAGAAAACGTATGAAGAAGCAATAGAGCTTTTAACTTCACAAGGAAAATTTTATATAAGTCTAGGATTGGATAGGGTTGAAGCTGTTTTAGAACTTCTTGGCAATCCTCAAAAACACATGAAATTTATTCATGTCGCAGGAACAAATGGAAAAGGTTCTGTTTGCGCTATTTTAAATTCTGTTTTTATCCATGCAGGCTATAAAACAGGGCTTTTTACTAGTCCACATATTTTTGATTATACAGAACGTATAAAAATTAATGATAAAGAAATTTCTAAAGAAGAGTTTGCAGAAAAAATCTTTGAAATAGAGGATTTGGCAAAGAAAAATAATATTCATTTAACAGAGTTTGAAATTTTAACGGCAATTGCATTTTTGTATTTTAAAGAAAATAATTGTGATATCGTTATTCTTGAAACAGGCTTGGGTGGTAGATTTGACGCTACAAATGTTATTACAAACCCACTTTGCTCTGTAATTACTTCAATTAGTTTTGATCATATGGAAAGGCTTGGAAATACGATTGAAGAGATTGCTTTTGAAAAAGCTGGTATTATCAAGAATGCACCTGTTGTTGTCCAAAAAAATAATAGAGGTTTTGAAACAATAAAAGAGGTTGCGGGCAAAAACCTTGTTATTGCAACAAATTATCAATTTGACGATTTTAGCTTAAAAGGCATTCACCAACTAGAAAATTTAGGTTTAGCTTTGAGTGCTGTTAATTTAATTCTTCCAAATATTACTATTGCGGTTGTGAGAGAAGCTCTAAAAGATATTCATCATAGATGTAGATTTGAGGTTCACGCTGATAGAAGGTTGATTATTGATGCAGCTCATAATCCAGACGGTATAAGAGTTTTGAGAGAAAGCTTAGATACGTATTTCCCAAATCAAAATTTTAGATTTGTTTATGGTTGTTTAAAAAATAAAGATTACAAAAATATGCTTCCTGTACTTTTAAAAGAAGGTGATGAGGTCTATTTTTACCACTACAAACACCCAAATTCAGTTGAGGTAGAAGAATTGCAAAAATATTCGCCAATTCAATCAAATGTGTTTGAAAATGGTGAAGTTTTAAAACCTGATAAATGGAATATTATTTGTGGCTCAATTTATATGATAGCTGAGGTATTGGGAAAACTGTAGGTTTATGTTATAGTTGACAAAAAGGAGAAAATTATGGCAAAAGATTGTAGCTTTGACGTAGTGTCAGAATTTGATAAACAAGAATTAGTAAACGCAGTTGACCAAGTTAAAAGAGATATTTCATCAAGATTTGATTTAAAAGATTCAAACTCTGATGTTATTCTTGAAGGCGATAAAACAATTACAATCACAACTTGTGATGATATGAAATTGAGAAATATCTATGATATTTTACAATCAAAAATCGTTAAAAGAGGTTTGAGTATTAAAATTTTAGACCCTCAACCTGTAGAAAATGCTTTAGGTGGAAACGTAAGACAAGTTTATAAATTGAGAAAAGGTTTAACTCAAGAACTTGCTAAAAAAATTGTAGCTGATATTAAAGCTTCAAAATTAAAAGTTCAAGCATCTATACAAGGTGAACAAGTTCGTGTGAGCGGTAAAGATAAAGACGAATTGCAAGAAGTAATTAAAATGTTGAGAGGTAACGAAGATAAATACGATTATCCTCTACAATTCGGTAATTATAGATAATTGATAAAATAGTTGCAAATCTAGCCATACCTTTCGTGTCATTCTGAACTTGTTTCAGAAGCTTACCAACGTAGTATGTTATAATTAATCTATGAAAAAATCTTATTTTGTATATATTTTAACCAATTTTGAAGAAACAAC